>NNBU01000546.1_pt1 | contig 98594 bp, 88 predicted proteins | sample 1173781 | NCBI WGS metagenome assembly NNBU01 (sample SAMN07173937, study PRJNA388173) | plant metagenome | biome: Plant school; feature: Soil; material: Symbiotic tissue of Blasia pusilla L.; isolation source: symbiotic tissue sample KVJ2 | host: Blasia pusilla | place: Norway: Troms, Kvaloya...
GTCTATGCCGGAGCGCTCGCTCTCATGCCGGGGCTCCTGGCCGATGCCCCGGAAGAGCCCTTCAACCTCAACATCTATTTCGATCGGGCCATCGCCGCCCTGCGGCTCTTTGGTGAGCGATTACAAGGCCATTGGCTGACAGTCGGGACACCGGATGCGATCACGCCAGCAGAGACGATGATCGCGCGATATCGGGAGGGACAGTGACCGTGGCATCGGGATCGCCCCGCGTCTTCACCATCCCACCGGGTCAGCCCTTCCTCAAGACGCTGACACAGGCGCTGCTCGACGGGTCTCTGGTGGACGGTTATCGCTACGATCCCGATGACCCGCTGTCGCTTGCCAAGGTTACCGTTCTGGTGCCGACGCGCCGCGCCGCGCGCGTGCTCAGATCCGAATTCGTTGATCTGCTGGGGGGCCGTTCTGCGATCCTGCCGAACATTCGGCCGCTCGGCGAAACCGATGACGATAGCGGCTATTTCGATCAGGACGCCCCGCTGCTGATGGATCTGGCGCCGCCTGTCAGCGGAGTCGTAATGCTGCTTGAGCTCGCACGCCTGATCCTTGCCTGGCGCAATCAGCTGCCGGAAATCGTGCGCTCGATCCACAGCGACACGCCGCTGGTCGCGCCCGCCAGCCCAGCCGACGCTGTATGGCTCGCGCGTGCGCTCGTCGAGTTGATCGAGGCTGCCGAGACGGAAGGCTGCGACTGGGAGAACCTGAACACGCTCCAATCGGCAGACTTCGGCTCCTGGTGGCAACTGACGCTCGAATTCCTGAAGATCGCCACGACCTTTTGGCCTGAACGCCTGAATGAACTGGTGCGCTCCTCCCCGGCTCGCCATCGCGATGCCGTGCTGCGGGCCGAGGCCGAGCGCATCAGGCGGACCGGATCAACTGGGCCGATCATCGTGGCCGGCTCGACGGGATCGATCCCGGCAGCGGCCGAGCTGATCGCAGCGATCGCGGGCAGAGACAACGGTGTCGTGGTGCTGCCGGGCCTCGACCAGCAGATGCCGGAGGACGACTGGCTGAAGCTGAACGATCGCGGTTCTTCATTGATCGCACCGAACCCTGCCCTTCGCGGTCATCCGCAATACGGTCTTGCACAGCTGCTCCGACATATGGCGGTGGAGCGTGCCGACATTCCGACACTCGCAGACGCCGATCCCATCCTCCAGGATCGCGCGGAAATCCTGTCGAGAGCAATGGCGCCGGCTGATGCCACCGACAGCTGGAAATCCTGGCGCGACGATTTCGCAACTGATCGGGTGCTCGCAGCCTTTCAGGATGTTTCGCTCATTGAGGCGGCCAATGAACGCGAGGAAGCAACCGCCATCGCGATTGCGCTTCGGCTCGCGCTGGAAGAGACGGCCGATGGGCCGGACAGTCGCGTTGCCCTGATTACACCCGATCGTGCGCTCGCCCGTCGCGTGATGTCGGAACTTGCCCGCTTCGGTATCGAGGCGGACGATTCTGCGGGTACGCCTCTGACCGGCACACTGGCTGCCACACTCACACAGATTGCCGCCGAAGCCTGTTTGAGACCGGGCGATCCTGTCCCGATCGTCTCCCTGATCAAGCATCCCCTAGCGCGCTTCGGCTTTCCGGAAGACGATATGCGCAGAGCGGCCGATGCGCTTGAGGTCATCGCGCTGCGCGGCGGGACCCGCACGCTCGACCTTGCCGAGATGGAAGTGCTTTTCGAGCAGGGTCTGATCGATCACCTGGCGGATCGCCACAAGCCGCAGTGGCGGCTTTCGGTCCCTCCTGAAGACATTGAGCTTGCCCGAGTTCTGGCCAGACGCGTCACCGCTGCCGTGGAGCCTCTGGTCTCCGCCGTCGTCCGATCCGCCGATGGCAGATCGCTGACGCGCCAGTTGACTCTGGCGGAGTGGGCCGCAAGAACGGGGCGCGTTCTTGAGGCGGTCTGTATCGACGACCGACAAGATCTCGCCGGGATCTGGGGCAACGAAGGCGGCGAGACGCTTGCGCAACTGCTGGGCCAGGTGCTGGAGGCAGATGGGCAGATCGAGGCAGACGGATCGCAATGGGTCGACATCCTGACCGCCCTGATGGCCGGCCAAGCTGTGAAGCCCAGATCGATGCGCCATCCGCGTGTTTTCATTTTCGGCACGCTGGAAGCGCGGCTGCAGAATGTCGACATGATGGTGATCGGCGGCATGAACGAGGGCAGCTGGCCAAGCCAGACCAAGAACAACCCGTTCCTGTCGCGAATGATGAAAACCGATATCGGGCTGGAGCCGCCGGAGCGCCAGACGGGACAGGTTGCGCACGACTTCCAGATGGCCTGCGGCACGCGCAAGCTGATGTTTACCCGCGCACTCCGGCAGGGATCTGCGCCGACGGTGGCTTCCAGGTGGCTGCAGCGTCTGGTGGCACTGGGCGGCCCCGAACTCGAAGCAGCGATGAAGCGGCGCGGCCAGGTGTTTCGGCGTTATGCCGATCTCATCGATCAGGGTGACAGTCAGGCACCGGCTCAACGCCCCTCGCCCCGACCTCGCCTGGAACTCCAGCCTCGCTCCTTCAGTTTTTCCGAGGTCGGGCGTTTCCGGCGCGATCCTTATGCAACCTATGCTCGGCGAATCTTGAAGCTGGATCCCGTCGAGCCGTTCAATCAGGACCCCGGAGCCGCCGAGCGCGGCACGCTTTATCACAGCATCGTCGATCGCTTCGTGCGCGAAGATCACGACCCTCTGCGCCTCGATGCCGTCGACATCCTCTGCAGGATCACAGACGAAGAGTTCCTAAACGCGGCCCTGCCGCTGCATCTCGATATCGTCTGGCGGCAGCGCTTCTATGCCGTGGCAGCAGAATTCATCGAATGGGAGCGTCTGAGACGCCCGGAGCTGCGTCGAATCTTGACGGAAGTGCGAGGAACCGTGGTGCTGGAACCTCTCGGTCTTACGATCAGCGGTATTGCCGACCGCATCGATCTCAAGGGCGGCGGTCATGCCGACATCATCGATTACAAGACAGGTCTGGCGCCGAGCGTCGCGCAGGCGCGCAGCCTGCTCGACCCGCAGCTGGCACTCGAAGCTGCAGCGCTGATCCAGGGTGCCTTCAAACCCGCCGGACAGGTCCGGCCGGACAATCTGGTTTATGTGCGTCTAAGGCCCGGCGACCGCTTCATCGTAGACCAGGTGAACAACGAATTGACCGGACGCGGGGATAACAAGAAATCGGCTGCTGATCTGGCGCTGCAGGCGGTGGACGAACTTGGACGTTTCGTCGCCGCCCTGCATAGCGGCGAGCGCGGCTATGTCTCGCGGCTCATTCCGGCCGAACAGAACAGTTACGGCGGTGAATATGATCACCTCGCCCGCGTCGCCGAGTGGTCCACGGCCGATACAGAGGAGGCTGGCGCCGATGACTGAGAGCGGCCTCGACATCGACACGTTGCCGAGCAGCAGTGATCCGGCCGTCTGGCTGGACTGGACCTCGCTGGAGCAATCGCGCGCGTCCCATCCCGGCCAATCGGCCTGGGTGTCCGCCAATGCCGGATCCGGCAAGACGCATGTCTTGACGCAACGGGTCATCCGTCTGCTTTTGGCCGGCGCCCGCCCCTCCTCGATCCTGTGCCTCACCTATACCAAGGCCGCAGCCTCGGAAATGTCGAACCGCGTCTTCCAGCGCCTGGCGGAATGGGCAACTCTTGACGATGCTGAGTTGTCGAAGCGGATCGCCAAGATCGAGCAGAAACAGCCGGATCGCGTGACGCTCGCTGCCGCCAGACGGCTGTTTGCCAAGGCGCTGGAAACGCCCGGTGGATTGAAGATCCAGACCATCCATGCCTTCTGCGAGGCACTTCTGCATCAATTCCCGCTGGAGGCTAATGTCGCCGGGCATTTCAACGTGCTCGATGACCGCGCTGCGGTCACCGTGCTCTCGGAAGCCCGGCGATCGCTGCTGACCGCGACATCGACGGAAAACGATGCGTCGCTGGCCAATGCCTTTTCCAAGGTCTTGGGTATCGCCGACGAAAGCGGCCTGGAAAGCCTGATCGGCGATATCGTGGCCAATCGCCATGCCATCCGCGAGTTTCGGCGTGTGGCCGACAGGCTCGGCGGGTTGGAACCTGCCCTTCGGCAGCGCTTCGGCATTTCTCCCATGGAGACAGAGCTTTCCCGGGCGGAAGACTATTGGCCACTTGCCGGACTCGCTGGCCCAAGCTTTGCCCACTATATCCGGCTTGCGCTGGAAAAGGGTGGAGAGAAAGTTCGAACCGTTGCCGAGATCCTTGAGCGCGCGCTCGTCGAAGCCGATCCCTTGGCGCGCGTCAGCCTGATCGACAGCGCATTCCTGACGAGCACCGAAAGCCCCAAGGCCGACAGCTCGCTGATTGCCGCAGCGATGACGAAAGCCGCCCCGGAACTCAAGGATGCCGTCGTCGCTGCCCGCGAACACGTCATTGCCAAACGCGACCGGCTGCGGATCTTCCGTATGTATGAGGCAACCAAGGCGGCGCTGACGCTCGCTCTCAGGCTGGATGCCGACTACGAGGACCTGAAAAAGCGGCGCTCGCAGCTCGATTTCGAGGATCTGATCGTTCGTACCGCACAACTGCTGACCCGCAGCGACGTCGGCCCCTGGGTGCACTACAAACTGGACCAGGGCATCGACCACATCCTGGTGGACGAAGCGCAGGACACCAGTCCCGTGCAGTGGGATGTGATCCGCTCTCTGCGGGAGGACTTCTTCAGCGGGGCAAGCGCGAAAGCCGGAATCCGCACCTTTTTCGCCGTGGGTGACGAAAAACAGTCGATCTATTCCTTCCAGGGTGCACGGCCGGAGCAGTTTTCCGCCGAGGCGAGGCTGACACAGGCAGCCGTTTCGCAGAGCGGCCAGTCCTTTAATTCGGTTCGGCTTCCTCTGTCGTTCCGCTCTACCGAATCCGTGCTGGAAGCGGTCGACCAGGTTTTCCAGGCGCCGGCGAATCGCCGAGGCCTGAGTGCCGGTGGAGACGATATCGTGCACCGCTCAAGCCGGATCGGGCAGCCCGGCGTCGTCGATGTCTGGGATATGATCGCGTCCGAGAAACAGGAGAAGACGGAGGATTGGACGGCACCGTTCGACGCCACGCCGGAAAGTGCTCCCTCCGCAGTCCTCGCGCGGCGGATCGCCTACCAGATTCGCGAGATGGTGGGTCGGCAGACGATCATCGAGGATGGTCATGTACGACTGATCCGCCCAGGAGACATTCTCGTGCTGGTGCGCAAGCGCGACAGCTTCGTCAACTCGCTGACCCGCGCCTTGAAGCGGCCCTATAACATTCCGGTGGCCGGTGCCGACCGCTTGAAACTGACGAGTCACATCGCGGTACAGGACATGCTGGCGCTGGGCCGCTTCATGCTGCTGCCGCGCGATGACCTGTCGCTGGCCGCACTTTTGAAGTGCCCGCTCTTCAATCACACCGAAGACGATCTTCTGGCCCTGGCTGCGGAGCGGCCCGAGGGAGAAAGCCTATGGAAACGGCTTCAACATGAGGCCGAGCCGGAAGGTTCGCCCTGGCGCCAGACCTGCGAAACCCTGGCACTGTTCTTCGGTCAATCGCGCCAGTTTTCCGTGCATGACTTCTATGCCCGTGTGCTGGGGGCCCATCATGGACGCAAGGCCTACCTGGCGCGGCTGGGTTCCGAGGTCAGCGACATCCTCGACGAATTCCTGAGCTTTGCCCTGGCCTTCGAGACCGCTGGTCTGCCCGGCCTGCAATCCTTCATTTCGACGCTTGAGATGGAAGCGCCGGAGGTGAAGCGCGAACAGGACAAGGAGCGGAACGAAGTCCGCATCATGACCGTGCATGCCTCCAAGGGGTTAGAGGCACCGATCGTGTTCCTCGTCGATGGCGGGTCAAAGTCTTTCAACAGCAATCACCTGGCGAAATTCCGCCTGCTGGAGGCTGAGGACGGTGTTGCGATACCCTTCTGGGTGCCGAGCAAGGCGCTGACCAATTCGATCACGTCACGCGACAGCGACCGGCTGAGAGCGCTTGCGGAAGAGGAATACCGGCGGCTGCTTTATGTCGCGATGACCCGGGCCGCCGATCGGCTGATCATCGCCGGCTGTCGCGGCGTCAACGACCCGGGCGAGATCTGGCATCGGATGATCCTCGATGCTCTGAAATCCGACGATATGCGCTGTAAACCGGCGGAATACCAGGGACCGGACGGGACCTGGGCTGGCATGCGCTGGAGCCTGCCGGACCGAGGGCGGGAGTTTCCGGAAGCGGTGGAAGCCGGCGAGACACAAGAGATGGTCGATCTGCCGACGACGCTGTGGCGTCCCCTTCCCCCACCTGTCGCCTTGCCGAGACCGCTCAGCCCTTCGACGGCGGGCAGCGTGCTCATCGACGATGACAGCGAGGACATGATCACCGCCTCGGCTCTCTTTGGATCAGACGAGAAGCCCGATATTGCTCTGCAGCGCGGCAGGCTCATCCATCGAATGCTGCAAAATCTGCCTGAAATTCCGGAGGCTGACCGGCAAGATGCGGCGGAACGTTATGTGAGTCGGTCGGCGCGCTTCTGGCCGGCACCGGAGCGGGAGCGCCTTGTCTCGACAGTGCTGTCGGTCCTTGAGAACCCCAATCTGACCTCCCTCTTCGCGGAGGACAGCCAGCCGGAAGTGTCTGTGATGGGAACACTGACGCTGCGGGGCGAGCAGCGCGCCGTCTCCGGTCGTCTCGACCGAATGGCGGTACTCGCGGACAAGGTCGTCATCGCCGATTACAAGACCAATCGTAAGCCGCCGCGCGAGGCGGCTGCCGCGCCGCTTTCGCATCGCGCTCAGCTTGCGATCTACCGGGAGATCCTGCAGCCGCTCTATCCGGCGAAGGCGATCGAGTGCTGGCTGATCTACACGGAAACGGGCAGCGTCATTCCGCTGGATGACGCTCTGCTCGCACAGTCCCTTGCCGACCTCCAAACATCGTGAGATACCGCATATTGAAATTACCGCGACGCGGCATCACATATCTAGTCAATTCCAGTTCTACAAGGAGAGCCCCATGGCTACCGTGAAAGTCGACAAATCCAATTTCCAGGCAGAGGTTCTCAACGCGTCCGAACCGGTCGTTGTCGATTTCTGGGCAGAATGGTGCGGCCCGTGCAAGATGATTGCTCCGAGCCTCGAAGAGATTTCGAACGAAATGGCCGGCAAGGTGAAGATCGCCAAGCTGAACATCGATGAAAATCCGGAACTCGCTGCACAGTTCGGCGTGCGTTCGATCCCGACGCTCGCCGTCTTCAAGGGTGGCGAAGTGGCTGACATCAAGGTTGGTGCGGCACCGAAGACAGCGCTCACCAGCTGGATCGCCGGCGCTGCCTGAGCGGCTTTTGACTGATTAGCGATAAAAGAAAGCCCGGTTTTGCCGGGCTTTTTTCATGTCGGGATGGAGCCGTTCTGGGCGAGCACATTGCCGGCGAGATAGAGCGATCCGCCGATCATGATGCGCGGCGGGGCAGAATCTGCGCTGCGCGTGGCGATAGCGTCGAGCGCTTCGCCGACGGAGCTCATCGGCAGGGCCTTTAATCCGGCTTCTGCGGCCGACTGCGCCAGAGCGACAGGGTCCAGGCCGACATCAGAACCTAGGATGGGCACGGTATAAACATCATGGGCGATGTCAGTGAAAGCCCGGAAGTAGCCGATCGGATCCTTGGTGTTGATCATGCCGACGATCAGATGAAGCGGGCGGGCCTGCTTTTCTTCCATCGCTGCCATAGCCTCAGCGATCACTTCACCGGCCCCAGGATTGTGTCCGCCATCCAGCCAGATTTCGGCACCAGCCGGTGCGTGGTCTACGAGGGCGCCTTCTGTCAACCGTTGCAAGCGGCCGGGCCATTCGACCGACAGCATGGCTTTCTCTGCGATCTGGTCCGTCACCGAGAAGCCAGCCGCTTTAACGGCGCGGATGGCCGTTGCCGCGTTGCCGATCTGGTGGCGACCCGGAAGGCGCGGAAGCGGCAGATCCATCAGACCGAATTCGTCCTGATAGACCAAGCGACCGAATTCCTCATAGCCTAGAAAATCCTGGCTGAAGACGGTGAGCGGACAGCCGAGCCGTTCGGCCGTGCTGATCAGAACGTCCTTTGCGCCGTCGAATTCCTGGTGGCCGATAACCACCGGGACACCGCGCTTCATGATGCCGGCTTTTTCGGCCGCAATCAGTTCGACGCGATCGCCGAGATAGGCCTGGTGATCAAGCGAGATCGGCTGGATGATCGAAACAGCCGGCTTCTCGATGACGTTGGTCGCATCGAAGCGGCCGCCAAGCCCAACTTCTATGACCGCGACGTCGGCAGGCTGTTCCGAAAACAGGATGAAGGTGACAGCCGTCAGGATCTCGAAGACCGTAATCGGCTTGCCTTCATTGGCGTCCGCCACGCGACGTAGGGCGTCGGCAAACAATTCGTCCTCAACGAGCCTGCCTGCCCCGCCCTTCACGCCGATACGATAACGTTCATGCCAGCGGACGAGATGAGGCGACGTGTGAACATGGACCGACAGTCCCTGTGCTTCCAGCAGTGCCCGGCAAAAAGCGGTTGCCGAGCCTTTGCCGTTGGTGCCGGCCACATGGATGACCGGCGGCAGGCGTGTTTGGGGATTTCCCAACACGTCGAGAAGGCGGCGGATACGGTCGAGCGAGAGATCGTATCCCTTGGGGTGCAACCCCATGAGCTTTTCGATCTCTGCGTCGGCCAGGCTGACGATAGGGGCTGTCATCACATATATTCCGCTGCCGCGGCCTCGACGAAATGCGGTCTCAGGCCGATGCCTTGGCCGCCGGCACTGCAACTGCAGTGTCGTTTGCCGGACGCTTGGTCATGATCTTGAGAACACGGGCGAGCGTGTCGGGAATGTCGTGGCGCTTCACCACCATGTCGACCATGCCGTGCTCCAAAAGATATTCCGAGGTCTGGAAGCCTTCCGGCAACTTCTCGCGGATGGTCTGCTCGATGACGCGCTTGCCGGCGAAGCAGATTTCGGCACCGGGTTCGGCAATGTGCAGGTCGCCGAGCATTGCGTAAGAAGCGGTTACGCCACCGGTGGTCGGGTTCGTTAGAACGACGATATAGGGCTGGCCGGCTTCCTTGAGCATATCGACGGCAACAGTCGTGCGCGGCAGCTGCATCAGAGACAGGATGCCTTCCTGCATGCGTGCGCCGCCGGAAGCCGGGAACATGACCAGCGGGCACTTCTCCTTGATGGCGCGCTCGAAGGCCTTCACGATCGCTTCACCGGCCGCAATGCCGAGCGACCCGCCCATGAAGTTGAATTCGTGAACGACAGCAACAAGCTTCAGGCCCTGTACGGTGCCGACGCCGGCGAGGATTGTGTCTTCCTGCTCGGTCTTCAGACGGCTGTCCTTCAGACGATCGCTGTATTTCTTGGAATCGCGAAACTTGAGCGGATCCTGGGCCACCTTCGGCTGCTGGAGCGCCTCGTATTGTCCACCGTCAAACAGGTCGATCAGACGCGCCTTGCCGGGCATCTTCATATGATAGCCGGAAGCAGGAATGACCCACTTGTTCTCTTCGAGGTCTTTGTGGAAGACCATCTCGCCCGTTTCCGGGCACTTGATCCAGAGATTTTCCGGAACTTCGCGGCGGCCGAGCATGGAATTAATGCGCGGGCGAACATAGTTGGTGATCCAGTTCACGCGGTGTACTCCTGACGTTTCCAGTCCATATGGGAAAGTTATTCGGCAGCAGCAAGGCGTGCGCTTCGCACGCCGCTGGCAAGGCCGCGAACCAGCGTGACAACGGCCTGTACCGTGTCTGCCGTCGCTTTCCCGTCGGTGGTAAGATTGGTGGCGACCTGGTTGACGATGGCAGTGCCGACGACGACGCCGTCGGCATTCGCACCGATCAACCGCGCATGCTCGGCGGTCTTGACGCCGAAGCCAACGCAGATTGGCAGGTCTGTGTGGTTCTTGATCCGCTGAACAGCACCCGACACGCGGGACGGATCCGGCAGTGAGGAACCGGTGATCCCGTTCATCGAGACGTAGTAGACGAAGCCGGAGGTGTTCTCCAAGACCTTGGGTAGGCGCTTGTCATCGGTCGTCGGGGTGGCCAAACGAATGAAGTTGATGTCGCGGCTGCGGGCTGGAATGCACAATTCGTCATCCATTTCCGGCGGCAGATCGACGACGATCAGACCGTCAATGCCGGCAGCGAGCGCGTCGTCAAGGAAGCGTTCCACACCGTAGACATAGATCGGGTTGTAGTAGCCCATCATGACGATCGGGGTGTCATTGTCAGTCTTGCGAAACTCGCGGGCGAGATCGAGCGTCCTAACCAGCGTCTGGCCGGCCTTGAGCGCACGTTGGCCAGCAAGCTGGATCGCCGGACCATCTGCCATCGGGTCTGAAAAGGGCATGCCCAGTTCGATGACATCAGAACCGGCTTCCGGCAGGGCCTTCATGATGGCGAGCGAAGTGTCATAATCCGGGTCGCCGCCCATGAAATAGGTGACGAGAGCGGGGCGGCCTTCTGCCTTCAAGTCCGCGAAACGCTTGTCCATACGAGCAGTCATGATCAGAGCCCCATTCCCAGAATCTTGCCGACGGTGAAGATGTCCTTGTCGCCGCGACCGCAGAGATTCATGACGATGATCTGATCCTTGTCCATGGTCGGTGCGCGCTTGATCACTTCGGCAAGGGCGTGGCTCGGTTCGAGCGCCGGGATGATGCCTTCGGTGCGCGTCAGCAGCTGGAAGGCGGCAAGCGCCTCATCGTCACGGATCGGCACGTATTCGACGCGGCCCATATCCTTGAGCCAGGAATGCTCAGGGCCGATGCCGGGATAGTCGAGGCCAGCCGATATCGAGTGGCCTTCCTTGATCTGGCCGTCGGAATCCTGAAGGAGGTAGGTGCGGTTGCCATGCAAGACGCCCGGCGTTCCAGCCGTCAGCGATGCACAATGCTCTTCGCCTTCCAGACCCTTGCCGCCCGCTTCGACACCGACGATGCGCACGCTTGCGTCATCGAGGAAGGGATGGAACAGACCGATGGCATTCGACCCGCCACCAACGGCTGCAATCAGCATATCCGGCAGGCGGCCTTCGGCGGCCATCATCTGCTCGCGCGTTTCGCGTCCGATGATCGACTGGAAGTCGCGCACCATTTCCGGATAGGGATGCGGACCGGCGGCTGTGCCGATCATGTAATAGGTGTCATCGACGTTGGTGACCCAGTCACGCAGCGCCTCGTTCATGGCGTCCTTGAGCGTGCCGTGGCCAGCGGTGACCGGCTTCACTTCGGCGCCCAGGAGCTTCATGCGGAAGACATTCGGCGCCTGGCGCTCCACGTCGGTCGCACCCATGTAAACAACGCAAGGAATGCCGAAGCGGGCAGCAACCGTGGCAGAGGCCACGCCGTGCTGACCGGCACCGGTTTCGGCGATGATGCGGGTCTTGCCCATGCGCTTGGCGAGCAGGATCTGGCCAAGGCAGTTGTTGATCTTGTGGCTGCCGGTGTGGTTGAGCTCGTCGCGCTTGAAGTAGATCTTCGCGCCACCGAGTTCCGCCGTCAGGCGCTCGGCGAAATAAAGCGGGCTCGGACGACCGGTATAATGCGTATTGAGGTGCGCCAGCTCAGCCTGGAACTCCGGATCCGTCTTGGCCTTCTCCCACTCAGCCTGCAGATCCAGGATCAGCGGCATCAGCGTTTCGGCAACAAAGCGTCCACCGAAGATGCCGAAGCGGCCGTCTTCGTCGGGACCTTCTCGGAAGGAATTCGGTTTGGGTGACTGGTTCACTTGACACTCCCTGATACCGGCGCTCGGCGGGTCGCCTCGGCGACCGCCGCGAAAAACTCATCCATCATCTGCAGATCCTTCACCCCGGGCGCCTGCTCTACGCCTGAGGATACGTCGATCGCGCGCGCACCTGTTTCGCTCAGCGCTTCTGCAATGTTGCCCTTGTTGAGACCACCGGAAAGCATGTAATCCACGCTGTCGTCAAGCGATCGCAACAAGCGCCAGTCGAAGCTGACGCCATTTCCGCCAGGCAGGTCGGATCCTGCAGGCGGTTTGGCGTCGAAGAGAAAACGATCAGCAATACCGATATAGGGCTCGATGCGCCTCAAATCATCGGCATCGCGGATGGAAAATGCCTTCATGATGGGAAGACCGGTCACAGCTTTGACCGTCAGCAGGCGTTCCGGGGTCTCATGTCCATGAAACTGAAGGATATCCGGGCGGAGCAAGGCGATGATCTCATCGAGATCGTCATTGTCAGCGTCGACGGTCACGGCAACAGTTTTCACCCGGCCACGGACGCGGTCAGCAAGCGTCCCGGCTATGTCAGGCTCGATGTTGCGCGGGCTCTTTTCAAAGAAGATAAAGCCGATATGGCTGGCACCGCGCTCGGCCGCACGATCAACCGCCTCCGGCGTTTTCAATCCGCAGATCTTGATATCGGGTTTCATGCGAGCGACGTCGCACGAAATCAAAAAAGAGTCGAGCCAAATTGCGACAGAAGCTGAATGGTCGCGGCCTTCAGGCTCAACCGAAGTCAATGGCATGCAGCGAGGAGCCGTGCCGTTTCAGCCAGGCTTTTGCCTGGTCCATGTGCGGGCACAACTCCTCGCACAAGGCCCAAAAATCCGGTCCGTGATTCATTTCGCGCAAATGCGCAACTTCATGGGCGGCGAGGTAGTCGATCACGCTGGGCGGCGCCATGACGATGCGCCAGGAGAAGCTCAGCTTCCCATCCCAGGAACAGGACCCCCAGCGGCTGCGGGTGTCCTTCAAGCTCATGTTCTTTACCGGCTTTCCGACCCGCTTGGCATATCGAGCAACCAGAACCTCAAGATCGCGCCTGGCTTCCTTCTTCAAGAAATCCGCGACACGGCGCGGCAGGTGCTCTTCGGAGCCGCTAACGCTCAAGATATGACCGATTTCGCTGTCTATGGACTGGGTCAGGCCGCGCAGATGACCGGTGTGGACGATGCGGTGGTTGACCCCGCGCAGCAGAATCTCGCTGCCATCCTCGATCTGTGCACCCGCCTTTTGCCGCGCCAGGCGCGTGCGCAGCCAGCCGCTATGTCGTTCGAGAAAGTCCTCGACATCACGTTCGCGCAGCCCCGGGGGTACGGTCATCTTCAGCGCACGACCACCGGGCTCGATCCGCAAGGTGATACGGGTTGCTCTGCTGTTCCGGCGGATGGTCAATGGCACGGCTCTGCCGTCGACCGGAACCACGCGTTCCATCACCAGGGCCGGTTCACGTGCCGGCTTCAGCTTTTTCAACAGAGGAAACATCGTCATGTTCTAGCCGATTCGCCGCGGAAACCGGGACAGAAAAAGCCGGCATCCAGGATGCCGGCTCGATCGTTCGTCAGGTTCTTGCCGCTCAGTTGCCGGAATAACCAGCCGGTGGGGCTGTGTCGCCTGCGGGCTTTACCTGCTGACGGTCGCGCATGAAGCGATCGAACTCGTCCTGGTCCTTTGCCCGGCGCAATTCGCGGACATAGGTGTCGAAGTCTGCGCGCATCTCATCAAGCCTGCGGCGTTCTTCATCGAGCCGGTCGAGCTCGGCCTTGCGCCAGTCGTCAAAGGCGACATTGCCCGTCGAGTTAACCGGGCCGGCATAGCGGTTGGAGCGGCACCAGGCGAAGGCGTCATCGGCCTTGCGATTGGCTTCACGCTTGAAGCTCTGAAACTTCTCGCCAAACATGATGTAGGCGAGCATTGCCAGACCCAGCGGCCAGAAGACCACGAAGCCCAGCACCATCAATGCGACGGTCGCCGGAGTCCAATCCGGCCGAAGCAGTGCTGACTGGTTCATCATCGATTACCCTCGTTTCATCCGGGCGACAGGATGTCATCCCGATGATTCCGATGTGGGAAATGCGACGGGCTGCTTCAAGAAATGCGCGGATCCAATCGGAGAACCAACTGAATCCGCTCATAGAAATCGATGTTCCAAGGAAGGATCAGCCCGCCTTGCCACCCTTGATGACGCGCTTGACCGGCGTCTGCTTGGCCTTCTTGCCGTGGGTCTGGGCAAACTGGATGATGCGCGGGGCAATTTCGCGGCGGAAACGCGAACCGTTGAAGACGCCATAATGGCCCACGTCCGGTTGGACATAATGCAGGCGCATGTCATCGGGGATGCTGGAACAGATCGTTTGGGCAGCCTGCGTTTGGCCGACACCCGAGATATCGTCGTTTTCACCCTCGACCGTCAGAAGTGCAACATTTTTGATCGCGGTGGTATCAACACGCTTCGAGCGGTGCATCATCTCGCCCTTCGGCAAGGAATGCTTGATGAAAACCGTGTCGACCGTCTGCAGGTAGAATTCGGCCGTCAAATCCATCACGGCCAGATACTCGTCATAGAAGTCGCGGTGCTTTTCCGCCGGCTCGCCGTCATTCTTGACGAGGTTCATATAGAAGTCCTTGTGGGCGATCATGTGCCGGTCAAGATTCATCGACATGAAGCCGGAGAGCTGCAGGAAGCCCGGATAAACGCTGCGCAAGACACCGGGTTGCGGCCACGGGACCTGCATGATGACATTGTCGCGAAACCACTCGATCGGCTTTTGCTGGGCGAGCTGATTGACGGCTGTCGGGTTGATGCGAGTATCGATAGGCCCGCCCATCAAGGTCATCGAAGAAGGGGCGCATAGATCACCGTCGGATTCCATCACGGCGACTGCGGCCAGGACAGGGACGGAGGGCTGGCACACGGCGACAATGTGGGTATCCGGGCCGAGATGGTGGAGGATCTCGATCACATAGTCGATGTAATCATCCAGATCGAAGTTTCCGTCGGTGACCGGAACCATGCGCGCGTCAATCCAGTCGGTAATGTAAACATCAGCGCTTTGAATCAAGGCCTCAACCGTTCCGCGCAGCAGGGTGGCGTAGTGGCCGGACATCGGGGCAACGATCAGGATGCGAGGACCCTTATCGGCGCCGGCAGGCAGGCCGCGCTTGAAATGAATGAGATCGCAGAAGGGTTTGCGCCAGACGATCTCCTCTTCGACGCGGACGCTCTCACCGTTGACGATCGTGGTCGGTAGTCCGAATTCCGGCTTGGCATAACGCCGCGTCATGCGCTCGAACACTTCGAACCCCGCCGAGAAGCTCCGCCCCACGGCTGTGTGGGACCAGGGATTCAGAGGGTTCTTCCAGGCGAGGTTCAGGGCATCTGCGCTTGCCCGGAACGGAGCCATCATCGCGTGGTTGAGTTCGTACAGCTGATAGAACATTGCGTCTCTTACCTTTGCGTACTGGGCCAGCGGCCTTCACAGAAGTGATACACTAACAGAGTTTTTGCAGTGCAAAAACCCTCGCCTTTCGTTGTGATGCTCAGATCTCGCGCCACTGCAGCCTCAAATCAGGATGCCTCAAAACACTTAAAGTTCCGGGTAGATCGCTGGTTAATCGTTGCGTAGCGTCGATTACGCAAATTTCTGAGAGCGGGGCTTTCGCGCTGCCGCATTTTCCTGTTTGTTCCAAACGTCATCCTCCCCCTGACGCTTGAAGGAACATCATGACTGACAGCAACCAAAGACATTCCGAGTACAATGTCGACCCGATCTTTCTCGATCGCTGGTCGCCACGTGCATTCGACGGCTCTGCAATGCCGAAGGACGAGCTCCTGACCATCCTCGACGCGGGCCATTGGGCACCGTCTGCTTTCAACTATCAGCCCTGGCGCTTCGTCTACGGCCTCAAGGGCACGCCTGCCTTTGAAAAGCTTTTGGGCCTTCTGATCGAATTCAACCAAGGCTGGGCGCGCAATGCGTCGGCGCTCGTCTTCGTCGTTTCGGATACGCTGAGCCGTCCGTCCGACGGTTCGGAAGCAAAGTCCTATCGCAGCCACAGCTTTGATGCGGGCGCGGCCTGGGGCTTGCTTTCCCTGCAGGCGGTCAAGCTTGGCTATTTTGCTCATGCCATGACAGGTGTCGACTTCGAGCGCGCCATGACCGACTTGAAGGTCCCCGACGGTTTCCACATCAATGCAGCGGTGGCCATCGGCAAGCGTGGCGACCTGTCGGTTCTGCCGGAAGGTCTGCGTGGTCGCGAGGCTCCGAACGACCGCAAACCGCTCGCCGAAGTGGTGCTCGAGGGCAGTTTTTGAGTCTGTAAGCATTAAGGGTTTCACGTGAATCACGTTAACCACGATTGACGGCACAATGGCCTTCAATGGAAAGGGCCGCTTCGTTTTCACCGAAGCGGCCCTTTTTGTATGGCGTGACTGCTTGACCGAGATTGATCAGATGTCGAGGTTCGCGACGTTCAGCGCGTTTTCCTGGATGAAGTCGCGGCGCGGCTCCACTTCATCACCCATGAGACGGGAGAACAGACCATCGGCATCCGTCGCGTCGGGGACCCGGACCTGAAGCAAGGAGCGAACGTTCGGATCGAGGGTCGTTTCCCACAGCTGCTCGGCGTTCATTTCGCCCAAGCCTTTGTAACGCTGCATGGAGAGGCCCTTACGACCGGTCGCGAAGATGGAGTCGAGCAAGGCGCGCGGTCCAGACATTTCCGTGCGGCCATCCTTGCGCATCAAAACAGGCGGTGCGGCATAGATGTCGCGCAGGCGTGCCGACATCTGATCCATGTGGCGCGCATCGGCAGAGCCAATGAGGGCGACGTCGACGGCGGCCACTTCCTTGACGCCGCGAACCATACGCTCGAATCGCAGTCCGCCTTCATCCGTGACAAAGCCCTGCCAGCCGCGCTCGGTTTCTTCGGCGATCATGTCCAGACGGCGGGCAACCTCTGCAGCGGTCGCTTCGGCCTGCTGGCGGTTGCCGGTGAGTTCCGGGTTCAGGGCGCCAGCGATTGCTGCCTGTTCGATGACATTGCGATTGTAGCGCGAATGCAGGCTGTCGATCAGCGAGCGGATGCGCAGCGCATCCTGAATGACGTCGCGCAAGTCCTGCCCTGCCCTGACCTCGCCATTGGAGAGCGTCAGCGTCGCTTCTTCCAGGCCCATCGTGATCAGGTAGTCTTCCAGCGCCTTTTCGTCCTTCAGATACTGGACCGACTTGCCGCGCGAAACCTTATAGAGCGGCGGCTGGGCGATGTAGAGATGACCACGCTCGATCAGCGCCGGCATCTGGCGGAAGAAGAAGGTGAGCAGAAGCGTGCGAATATGGGCGCCGTCCACGTCAGCATCCGTCATGATGATGATCTTGTGGTAGCGCAGCTTGTCGGCGTTGAACTCGTCCTTGCCGATCGACGTTCCGAGGGCCGTGATCAGCGTGCCGATTTCCTGGCTTGACAGCATCTTGTCGAAGCGCGCACGCTCGACATTCAAGATTTTACCGCGCAGCGGCAGGATCGCCTGGTTTTCGCGCGAACGGCCCTGCTTGGCAGATCCACCTGCAGAGTCACCCTCGACGAGGAAAAGTTCGGACTTCGCCGGATCGCGCTCCGAGCAGTCGGCTAGCTTGCCGGGCAGAGACGCAATATCGAGCGCGCCCTTGCGGCGGGTGAGCTCACGGGCCTTGCGGGCGGCTTCGCGGGCGACCGCGGCTTCAACCACCTTGCCGACCAGGATCTTTGCTTCGGTCGGGTGTTCTTCGAACCAGGTGCTGAGCGCTTCGTTGACGAGGTTTTCGACAACCGGGCGAACTTCCGAGGAAACCAGCTTGTCCTTGGTCTGCGACGAGAACTTAGGATCAGGAACCTTGACCGACAGCACGGCCGTCAGACCTTCGCGGCAGTCTTCACCCTGCAGCGATACCTTTTCCTTCTTCGTAATCCCGGAGGAATCGGCATAGGAGGTGACCTGACGGGTCAGGGCGCCACGGAAGCCGGCCATGTGGGTGCCGCCGTCGCGCTGAGGAATGTTGTTGGTAAAGCAGAGCACGTTCTCGTGGTAGCTGTCGTTCCACCACATGGCGACTTCGACAGTGATGCCGTCCTTCTCGCCCTTGATGGCCACAGGCTTGTCGACCAGCGGCTTCTTCGAGCGGTCGAGATAGCGCACAAAGGCTTCCAGACCGCCGTCGTAGAGCATTTCCTCCTGGCGGATGTCGGACTTGCGCTTGTCAGTCAGCAGGATGCGGACGCCGGAGTTCAGGAAGGCGAGTTCGCGGAGGCGATGCTCAAGCGTTCCGTAATCGAAATCCACATTGGTGAAGGTCTCGGTGCTGGGAAGGAAAGTCACTTCCGTTCCCGAACGGCCTTCATATTCGCCGATCACCTTCAACGGACCGTCGGCCACGCCATGGGTGAAAGTGATTTCATGCAGCTTGTTGTTGCGGCGGATCTTCAGGTTGAGCTTGACCGAAAGCGCGTTCACTACCGAAACGCCCACGCCGTGCAGACCGCCGGATACCTTGTAGGAGTTCTGGTCGAACTTACCGCCGGCATGCAGCTGGGTCATGATGACTTCGGCTGCTGACACGCCCTCGCCGGTATGGATGTCGGTTGGAATGCCGCGCCCGTTGTCGGTGACGGTGACAGATCCGTCCGCATTCAAGGTGATCGTTACAATGTCGGCATGACCGGCCAGCGCTTCATCGATCGCGTTGTCGACAACTTCGTAGACCATGTGATGAAGGCCGGAGCCGTCATCCGTGTCACCGATATACATGCCTGGGCGCTTTCGAACGGCGTCGAGCCCCTTGAGCACCTTGATCGAATCTGCACCATATTCGGCCTGTGCGGCATTTTCCTCGATCGGCAAATCGGTCATTCAGCAATCTTTCCAGTCATTTCTCAAAGGTTCCGCTGAACCGAATCAGCGGCTTCAAGCGCATCGACTATAGGGTTTTTGGCAGGAGTTCCAAAGGCGAGAGCGTCGTTTCCCGTGGATAGGGTTGGGAATCGGACCCGTTCACGGCCGTTTTTTGGCACCATCAACAATATCCTGCAAATTTCTTAGCATGTCTGGCGGCAAGTGGCGAATCACCCGCGCCAGATCGTTGGCGAAGGCCGTGTATTCCGGGGGCATGCCAGCAGTATCGATCACGACGCGTGGATGCGAGATCGCGGCAACGGAGAACAGTTCCTCGGCTTCGTCCCAGATGATGTTGAAGTAGCCCGCGACCCGCTGCAGGAAATCGAAGTTGGGCAGACCACGTTTTCCATGCTCCAATGCCGACAGATAAGCCGGGGAAACGCCGATCGCTGCGGCCATCTCCTTTTGCGACACCCCCTTGCGCTTGCGCAGATCTCGGATCGCGTTGCCGAAGGGTGTCATCGGCGCCCCTGCCCTTGGCGAGACAGACGGACATACATGGCGCCCTCGCCGCCATGTTGACGGGCCGCCGGCTCATAGGACGAGATCAGGAAACGGAACTCGGGCAGTGAGAACCACAGCGGAACCGCGCGCTTCAATGCACCTTCGCTGCCGAGAGAGCTACCCTTGCCAGTGATGACCAGCACATGGCGCAATCCGCGCTCATGCGCCCGGATCAGGAAGTCGAGCAGCATGCCATGGGCTTCGCTCTGGATCAGCCCGTGCAGGTCGATACGGGCCTCAAGGGCGAGATGTCCGCGGGACAGCTTCCGTTTGACCGGGCGCTCAAGCGGCTGGTGAAGACGAGTAGGCGTATTTCGGTTGGTGGGGGATGATTGCAGATCTTCATTCTGACCGACGGGTGCGCGGGAGAGCGGTGCCGGCTCTTCCTCGGCTATCGGTTCGAATTCCTGCTCAAACGCGACCAGATCCTCCATCCGTCCCGGCATCGGACGTGTGGAGCGGGCGACCTTGGCCCACAGGATTCGATCTTCCGGATTGAGTTTCGTCCCGCCCGACACTCAGACAAACCTCTCCGCCGCCTGCTTCGGAACGAGTATATAGAAGTCTGCCGTATTGCGCACGGCCCCTGCCATGTCACCCGCCTCGGTTCCAGATCCGGTGAAGATGTCGCCGCGGGCGGGACCGACAATGGCCGAGCCGGTATCGAGCGCCATCATCAGACGAGCGAAATCTCGGCCCGCATCCAGCCGGGTCAATCCGGGTGCATGAACAAAGAATGGGAAGCCGAACGTATGGATGCTTCGATCGACGGCGAGAGAGCGGCCAGCGATCAAGGGCACCTTGGCAGCCGCGACCGGACCACGCGTGAGGTCAGGCACGTCCGCCTCCCGGAAGAAGATGTAGGACCGGTTATGCCACAGGATCTCATCCACTCGCTGCGGATGCGCAGCGAGCCAGGCGCGGATCGATTGCATGGAAATGCCCTCCTCGGAAATTTCTCCAAGGTCGATCAGGCGTCTGCCAATGCCGGAAAAGGGATGCCCCGCCTTTGCCGAATAGGTGATCCGGCGGACGCTTCCATCCGGGTAAAGCAGCCGGGCCGCCCCCTGCACATGGGCAAAGAAGACATCAACTTTTGATTTGGCCCAGGCGATTTCCAGGTCCCGGCCCTCGAGATAGCCGAGGTCAATCGCCCTACGATCCGGATAGGGTTTCACGCCCTCGGCATCTTGCAGAGCAAAGGCATATCCCGCGTCCATGCCGGCAGGCCGGTTGGTATCGTCAAGGTCGACCAGGTCATGAGGGCGGGCATAAAACGGATATTGGAAGACAACGTCCGGTGCATCACTCACTTCGACTTCCGGCTCGTAGAATGCGGTGACCAACCCACGCCCCGCCAGCGGGGCAATTTGGAACGCGCGGCAGTTGGCTTCGAAAAAGCTGCGAGCTTCGGCGGCATTTGTCGGAACACTTTCCGCAGCGGCTTCAAGAAGCGGTATCAGGTCACTCGCGGACAGGCCCAAGGATCCGCTTTTGTAGGGTTTGATTTTTCTTACATGTGCCAGGCAATCTGCCATCGCCCCCCATAAGGGGGTCGGATCGTCGATTTCCCAGCCCGGAAGCTCGTCGAAGGTGATTGGCTGCAGCCGGTATTCGCCGGTCGTGCCGCTCATTGTTCCGCTTCGGTTGCGATCAGCTTCCAGTTCGGATCGCGCGAGCGGACGTCACGCGCGAATGTCCAGACGTCGTTGACGTCGGCAACAGCCTCCGCATCCCCATCAACCAGCGCACCGCTCTTGTCGAACGTCGCGGTGATCAGCTGACTGAGAATGCGGACTGTGACCTGCTCCTCATTGTCCTTCGCAGACGCATGAGTGATTTCGGCCTTCTCGATGCCGACAAAGGTGGACTTCATCGTTTCGCCGCGGCTTTCGCGATCGGCGATAGCGCTTTCAAAGCCGTCGAAGACTTCACGCGACAGCAGGCCCTTCAAGGTCTTGCGGTCCCCCTCGGCATAGGCAAGGACAATCATCTCATACGCGACCTTGGCGCCGTTGAGAAATTCCTTCGGCGTGAAAGTCGCGTCATGACGGAGCAGTTCGCGCAGTTGGTCATTCAGCGGCGTACCAACCGGTGCGTAGGCGTCGATGACGGAAAAGCGGTCTTCGGCATTTGCTTCGTCACGACGCTGCAACGTCACGACCTTGCCGTCGTCGCTGCCGGGTGCCTTTGCCGCTTCCCGCTGTGCCAGGGTTTCGAAAGGAGACTTTTCGTTGCCCGTGCGGCGGCCCAGAACACTGCGCAGCTGAAAAAAGATCAGCACTGCGGCGACCAGGAAGAACAAAGTGACAAAATCGCTAGATCCCATGAATACCGCCAGGCTTGATTGAATTCGCTTTTTCAATCTCCCATATAGTCTTGTGCGCACCATCATTCAAATGGCGTGACGCATTCTTTGCAGCGAGTATGCGCCGGCTCATGCGAAATCTGGATCACGAAGGCGTTTGGAGTTCGCGATGCGCCTTCCTTTGGTGCTTTTCATTCTTGCACCGCTTCTGGAAATTGCCAGCCTGATCCTGGTTGGGCAGTCAATCGGCGTTTTGGCAACGCTGGCCCTGGTTCTGTTTTCTGCCGTGCTCGGACTTTTCCTGCTCAAGCAACAGGGCCGCGGCATCCTGCGTCGGCTGCAGGAGGAAACCCGCCGCGGTGTCGACCCAGGGCGAGAGCTGGTTCACGCTGCCCTGCTTGTGGTCGCAGCATTCCTGCTGATTGTTCCGGGTTTCGTTGGCGATGTGATCGGCTTGCTTCTCTTTATGCCGAGTGTGCGTGACGTCGTCTGGACCGTGTTGAAGCCACGGATCGTAGTGACAGGACAGTTCACGCAACGGGCTGGCCGACCCGGAAATAGCGGCTTTTCATCTGAACCAGTTGTCGATCTGGATCAGGACGAGTTCACCCGAGAGCCCCGGAATGATTCGCCCTGGAATGGACCGCGTATCGGTCGCGACTGACCGGTCGGCAGGGACCGCGAGGCTTGTAAGGTCAAGGCTCAAATGTTAGATGGCCATAGCAATTCAATTCAAGGACATGGCCTATGGCTGACAACACTCAGGGAACGGGTTCTCCTTCCCTCAACATTCTCGCCCAGTATATCAAAGATCTTTCTTTCGAAAATCCTGGTGCACCACGTTCGCTTCAGGCGCGTGACAAGGCTCCGGCCATCAACATCAATGTCAACGTCAATGCCAACCCTCTGTCAGACACCGATTTCGATGTCGTGCTGTCTTTGAATGCAGAAGCCAAGGATGGCGACAAGGTCGTTTTCGTTACCGAACTGGTCTATGGCGGTGTCTTCCGGATCACCGGCTTTCCGCAGGAACACATGCTGCCGGTCCTTTTCATCGAATGCCCGCGGCTGCTCTTCCCGTTCGCCCGTCAGATCGTGGCAGATGCCACGCGCAATGGCGGCTTCCCGCCGCTGATGATCGACCCGATCGACTTCACCCAGATGTTCGCGCAGCGCGTTGCCGAAGAACAGTCTCGGGCTCAGGGTCAGGTTCCGAACTAAGGTCTCTGGAACGGCTGACAATGCAGAAAGGGTCCGTTCAGCGGGCCCTTTTTAGTTCGCATATTTCGACCAGATCGCTTTCACCCCAAGGCTTGAGACAAGCTTGGCGTGACCCTCGACTTCCTCTGGTGAAAGACGGGCTGCGATTTCGCGTGGCCTTTCGTAGGAAACTTCGATGACCTCGGTCACCTCAACGACCTGACTGCGCCGCGTATCGACCGACGTCAAGCCGAGCGCTGCCTGCCGGCCGCCGAGCATTTCGATATAGACTTCGGCGAGCAATTCAGAATCGAGCAAGGCGCCGTGTTTGGTGCGGTGCGAGTTGTCTATTCCGTAGCGACGGCAAAGGGCATCGAGAGAGTTGGGACCCATCGGGTGCTTGCGACGCGCCAATGACAGTGTGTCGATGACCAGCTCAGACCCGACCGGTGGCAAACCGAGCCGATCGAATTCGGCATTGATGAAGCCCATGTCGAACGTCGCATTGTGGGCGACCCATTTCGCGCCGTCGAAAAACTCCTGCAACTGGGGAACGATCTCAGCGAAACCCGGCTTGTCTTTCAGAAAGGCGTCCGTGATGCCGTGCACTGCCAGCGCATCCGGATGCACCTTTCGATCGCCTGGATTGATATAGACATGAAAGGTCCGCCCGGTCGGAAAATGATTGAGCAACTCCACGCCGCCAATTTCTATGACCCGGTCGAACTTGTTTTCGAGACCGGTCGTTTCCGTATCAAAGACGATCTCACGCATTGTCCGTCTTTCCCGAATGTGAGCTGCGAGTGCGCAGTGTTGCCAGAATGGCCCTCACCTGTCTTCTGGCATCGTCGATACTCTTGCCAGTGTCCACGACGAAATTGGCGCGGGCCCGCTTTTCCCGGTCGGGAATCTGACGTGACAGAATGAGGTCCAGTTTCTCTTCCGTCATTCCTGGCCGGGCCAGCACGCGCCGGCGCTGGATGTCTTCGTCGCAACTGGCCACGACAACGACATCCACTCTCTCTTCACCCTCCGTTTCGAATAGAAGAGGGACGTCGAGCACGACGATGTCCTTTCCCGCCTGCTTTTGCTCATTGAGGAAATGACTTTCGTGCTTGCGCACGAGTGGATGAACAATTTCTTCGAGCCGTTTAAAATTAGCCGGATTCTTTGCCAGATTCTCAGACAGTTTCTGGCGGATGACCTCACCATCAGCCACAGTGCCGGGAAAGGCGGTTTCTATCGCCTGCACGGCTTCTCCACGGTAGAGCTCGTGGACAACGCCATCCGCATCATGCACCGGGACTCCTTCCGCAGCGAAAAGCTGCGCAGTCGTGGTTTTACCCATGCCGATGGAACCCGTCAGGCCGACCACGATCATGACGTTGCCTCAATGTCGGCAAGTATCCGTTGTCGGAGCTCGTCGGTAACCTCGGGCCGCGCACCGAACCAGCGTTGAAAACCTGGAACCGCCTGGTGCAACAACATTCCCAAGCCATCCACCGTCGCCAGCCCGGCTTTCTCTGCCTGGACAAGGAAAGGTGTCTTCAATGGAACATAGACAATGTCGGTGACAATAGAGCCTGCACGCATGACATCGAACGGAAGATCGGGGGCCTCGCTTCCATCCATGCCGAGCGAACTCGTGTTTACGAAGAGTCCCGCATCCTTCAGAAGTTCCGGCATAGCGGCCATGGGGTGAGCCCTGAGACGTGAACCAAACCGATCGACCAGTTCCTGCGCCCGAGCGAGTGTCCGGTTGACCACATGAATTCCCTTGAAACCGCGATCACGCAAGGACTGCAGTATCGCGCGGCTGGCACCACCCGCGCCTAGGACGACGGCGATATCCGCTTGATCCCAACCCGGATGAGCAGCATCAAGATTGCTGGCAAAGCCGATGCCATCTGTGTTCGTGGCATGAAGCCTACCCTCCGAAAGCCAAAGCGTATTTGCAGCGCCAAGCTCTTCGGCCAGCGGGTCAACGTGGTCTGCCAATCGGCGGGCCATCTCTTTGTGAGGTATGGTGACATTGCCGCCGACAAAACCGGCCTCCCCCGTCTTGAGGCTCGTTATGAAAGCCGGAAAATCGTCAGGACTGACGGCGACTTTCTCATACGCGCCTTGGATCGCAAGCCGCTTCAGCCAATATCCGTGGATCAGAGGTGAGCGCGAATGCTTGATCGGGTAGCCGGCAACGAATGCGCGCGGCATCAATGTTTCACGTGAATCACGCATGGTTAACACCGAGCTTGCGCAGTTCGTCCAGGAGCGGCAGGAGCGGCAAGCCGAGGATGGTGAAATAGTCACCTTCGATCGACTCGAACAATTGAACGCCCTCCCCTTCCAGCTGATAACAGCCGACGCTTCCAAGCACCTTATCAGTGTTTCGTTCGAGATAGGTCTGCAGGAACCCGTCCGAAAAATCACGCATGCGCATGACAGCGACCGAAACATGGCTCCACAGCACCTCGCCGTTGCGGACAAGACAGACCGCGCTGTTCAGAAAATGTGATTTCCCACGCAGCCTCCTCAAGGTCTCCTCCGCGCCAGCTCGATCCGGCGCCTTGTGAAACAGCTCGGAGTCCATTGACATGGTCTGATCGCACCCGATCACGATGGAGAGCGGATGCCGTGCTGATACATCCCGCGCTTTTGCGATCGCAAGGTGCATGGCAACCGTAGACGGTTCGCGCGCTGTTTCCGGAATATCAAGTTCGAGTTGCCTCTCGTCGATCAGAGCAGCTTCCGCACGATAATCGAGACCCGCATTGTCCAAGAGGGTGCGCCGCGCATGACTGGCTGAAGCCAGGACCAAAGATGTCGCCATATCTATTCCGACCTAAATTTCTTCGTTGTAACGCGATTATCGCAGCTTCGGACGCAGGGCAACGATCGCTGCCGCCGTCTCCTCGATCGAACGCCGCGTGACGTCGATGACAGGCCAGTTGTTTCTGGCGCACAGTGCTCTGGCATATTTCAATTCTTCGGTGATCGAGGCTCGATCGACATAATCGCTGCGGTCGTAACCCGGTGTATTGCCGAGGATCCGGTTCTCGCGCACCTGCGATATCCGGTCAGACGTTGCGATCAGGCCGACCACAAGGGGGCGGGTCGCGGTCAACAGACTTTCCGGCAGTGCAATACCGGGTACGACCGGGAGATTGGCCGTCTTGATCCCACGATTGGCGAGGTAGATCGATGTCGGCGTTTTGGAGGTTCGGCTGATACCGATGATGACCACGTCCGCCTGATCATAGTCTTCTTGAGCCTGGCCGTCGTCATGATCCATGGTGAAATTCAGAGCTTCAATCCGTGCGAAATACTCTGCGTTAAGAACATGCTGCGCGCCCACCCGCCCCCGAGACGGTGCGCCGAGATAGGACTGGAAGGTCTCTATGATCGGCGCCAGCACATTGACGCATGGTAGGCCGAGCTCATGGCAACCAGCTTCGACCAGCGCCGCCAATTGATGGTCTACGATCGTATAGAGGACAATGCCGGGCTCGCGATCGATCGAGTCGATCAGGGCCTTCACCTGTTTGCGGCTACGGATCAGGGGATAGACATGTTCGATTGCGTTGGAGCCACGGAATTGCGCGGCAGCCGCCCTGCCGGCGGAGATAAGAGTCTCGCCCGTCGAGTCAGAAATCAGGTGGAGATGGAAGAAGTTTTTCCTGTTCTCCACGATCTTCTCCTGGGGCTGTTGATAGTTCGGGATAAACACAGGTAGCGAGCCTGCACCCGAAAGGACAGAGGGAAAACCGGGGATTTATCCACAAAGCGATGTGATGACGCTTCACTCCAGCCGTGGCTGTGGATTGCGGTAACAGGGTGCAGTTGTCAAATTCCATCAACAGGCCACGGACCATGATCGGCGAAACATGCTTCGAGGCAAGCATATGGATTCGCTTCCAGAATCGTCATTATCCTCATAATTCACAGGCCCGGGAGGCCAGGCTCTCCTTTGAGCCCATCAGTCCTAGGTGCCGAGACATTTCCTGTGAGCTCCCTTTAATCCTTGATAGTCACCGACTCTTAGAAATAGAAGAAGACTCTATATCTCTTTTCTTTATTTAAGGGGCATGTGCCTTGAGCAGCCAGAACCGCAAAGTCCTCGACGTGCTTGACGGGAAAACGGTGACACCGCCGCCAATTTGGCTCATGAGACAGGCAGGACGATACCTCCCGGAATATCGGGAAACGCGTCAAAAGGCCGGGAGTTTCCTCGACCTCTGCTATAACCCGGAACTGGCGGCAGAAGTGACGCTTCAGCCCATTCGGCGTTATGGCTTTGATGCGGCCATTCTCTTTTCCGATATTCTGGTGATCCCGGATGCGTTGAAACGGAATGTGCGGTTTACTGAAGGTCACGGTCCTCAGATGGATCCGATCGATGAAGATGGCATTGCCCGGTTAAAAGCGGAGAATGTCTCGGACCATCTCTTGCCCGTAATCGAGACCGTCCGTCGTCTGCGTGCTGATCTTCCCGGTGAGACAACCCTGCTTGGCTTCTGTGGGGCTCCCTGGACTGTTGCGACGTATATGATTGCCGGACATGGCACGCCGGATCAGGCTCCGGCCCGTCTCTTCGCCTATCGTCATCCGGAGGCCTTTGCGCGGCTTCTGGATCTTCTGGCGGACGTGTCCGCCGATTATCTGGTCGCGCAGATCGATGCCGGTGCGGACGCCGTGCAGATTTTCGATTCCTGGGCCGGTGTTCTCGGGGAAGCTGAATTTGCTAAGTATGCCGTTGCACCCGTGCGCCGAATGATCCGGTCGGTGAAGGCACGACGGCCTGGAGCAAAAATCATTGCCTTCGCCAAAGGTGCAGGAATTCTTCTCAAAGATTACCGTCAAGCGACTGGCGCCGATGCAATCGGTCTCGACTGGTCGGTGCCACTCCGCTTTGCGGCTGAGCTGCAGAAAGAAGGGCCTGTGCAAGGCAATCTGGATCCGATGCGCGTTGTGGCAGGAGGAACTGCTCTGCGCGAGGGGATTGACGCCGTGCTGCAAGCGCTCGGTCAAGGTCCACTCATTTTCAACCTCGGACACGGCATCACGCCGCAAGCTGATCCGTCACACGTGACGGATCTCGTCAATCAGGTCAGAAGTTTCGGTTGATATGGCTGAGAAGCAAACAGACGACAGGCCTGGTCGGAAGGCGGCGACACGCGCAGCGGCGGCGTTGGGTTTCTTTGCTCTGGTCGGCCTGGGCGTCATGGTTGCCGGTCCGGACGCTGCCTATCCCTGGATCAAGGCGCTTCATGTCATTGCGATCATTTCCTGGATGGCAGGCATGCTGTATCTGCCGCGATTGTTCATCTATCACAGCGATTGTGCGCCGGATTCGGAACAGGCAAGGACCTTTGCCGTCATGGAAAGGCGACTTGTCACCGTCATCATGAACCCCGCGATGATCGTGTCCTGGGTACTCGGGCTGTATCTTGCCTGGTCGGTCTTTGCTTTTCAGGGTGGCTGGCTGCATGCCAAGCTCGCGGCTGTCGTCGCGCTTTCGGGCGTGCATGGCTACTTTGCCAAAGCTGCCAGGCTGTTCGGTGAGGGCCGATACGTGAAGACCCCGCGTTTTTGGCGCATGATGAATGAGGCCCCGACGCTGTTGATGATCGTCATCGTCATCCTGGCAATCGTGAAGCCCTTCTGATCGAGCACGTGCTCCGGCTTTATTTTTGCGACAATTGGCTTTTCGCTTGCGGTCAAATGCGTGAATCGCTATTTTCGCGCCACTTCTCCTTTTGGCTTGCGTAACATTCAGTCATTTGCGGCCCTCGCATTCGTACCGAATTCCACCAGCTCGCCGCTCCCCTTAAAATTCCAGAATGACGTGGTCCTCTTCATGGCTGAAATGAAGCTACAAGAACTCAAGAGCAAATCTCCGACTGATCTCCTGACCTTTGCCGAATCGCTCGAAGTGGAAAACGCGAGCACGATGCGCAAGCAGGAACTGATGTTCGCCATCCTGAAGATGCTGGCGAGCCAAGATGTCGAGATCATCGGCGAAGGCGTCGTTGAGGTTCTGCAAGATGGCTTTGGATTCTTGCGGTCGGCCAATGCCAATTATCTGCCAGGTCCTGACGATATCTACATCTCACCCTCGCAGATCCGCCGCTTCTCGCTGAAGACAGGCGACACGGTTGAAGGTCCGATCCGTGGGCCGAAGGAAGGCGAACGGTACTTCGCGCTGCTCAAGGTCAACACCATCAATTTCGAGGATCCGGAAAAGATCCGCCACAAGGTTCACTTCGACAACCTGACGCCGCTTTATCCGAATGAGCGCTTCAAGATGGAACTGGACATTCCGACGTCCAAGGATCTGTCGGCCCGCGTCATCGATCTGGTAGCGCCGCTCGGTAAGGGTCAGCGCGGCCTGATTGTTGCGCCGCCGCGTACAGGTAAGACTGTGCTGCTGCAAAACATTGCGCACTCGATCACGGCAAATCATCCGGAATGTTATCTGATCGTTCTTCTCATCGATGAGCGGCCGGAAGAAGTCACCGACATGCAGCGCTCTGTGAAGGGCGAAGTCGTATCGTCGACGTTCGATGAGCCGGCTGTACGTCACGTGCAGGTCGCCGAAATGGTCATCGAGAAGGCAAAGCGTCTGGTCGAGCATGGCCGTGACGTTGTCATCCTGCTCGATTCGATCACGCGTCTCGGTCGTGCTTACAATACGGTCGTCCCCTCCTCCGGCAAGGTTCTGACCGGCGGTGTGGATGCTAACGCACTGCAGCGCCCGAAGCGCTTTTTTGGTGCGGCGCGTAATATCGAAGAAGGCGGATCGTTGACGATCATCGCAACCGCGCTGATCGATACCGGCAGCCGCATGGACGAAGTCATTTTCGAGGAGTTCAAGGGTACGGGCAACTCCGAAATCGTGCTCGACCGCAAGGTTGCCGACAAGCGCATATTCCCGTCGATGGACATCCTCAAGTCCGGCACTCGTAAGGAAGATCTGCTCGTGCCGCGCCAGGATCTGCAGAAGATCTTCGTGCTGCGTCGAATTCTCGCTCCGATGGGCACGACTGACGCAATCGAGTTCCTCATCGACAAACTCAAGCAGACGAAGAACAACGGCGACTTCTTCGACTCGATGAACACGTGATATTGGGATAGGCCGGTGCATCCCGGCCGCGTTCTGATCGACGAGGAGCAGTCTCTTGGCCGCTTTGTCGGATACGATATTTGCCCTCTCGTCCGGCGCATTGCCATCCGGCGTCGCCGTTGTCCGGATCAGTGGACCGCGCGCAATCGAAGTGACGGAAGCTCTGTGCGAGGGCGCTTTGCCCCCTCCACGTGTTGCGGGTTTGAGGACTTTGCGTCTTCCGGATGGAAGTTATCTCGACCGGGCTTTGGTTTTCGTTTTCCCAGGCCCCCAATCCTTTACCGGAGAGGATTGTGTTGAGCTTCATCTCCATGGGAGCCGAGCTGTATTCTCCGCTACGTCCGACTTATTAGCCGGATTCAGTGGTGTACGAATGGCAGAAGCCGGCGAGTTCTCGCGGCGGGCATTCCAGAATGGCAAGCTTGATCTGGTCGAGGCAGAAGGCCTGTCTGATCTCCTTGCGGCGGATACCGAGATGCAGCGTCGCCTGGCGGTTGAGCAAGCGAATGGCCATTTCTCCGCCGTATATGAGAGTTGGCGCGAAAAGCTCATCTTTGCTCGAGCGATGATCGAGGCGGAACTCGATTTCAGCGACGAGGGAGATATTCCCGGCTCGGTCTCAGATCGGGTCTGGTCAGAGGTTAGCCAGCTGATTGTGGAGATGGAGGGAGCCCTTCAAAGTCAGAGATCCGCTGAAATTATCCGGGATGGCTTCAAGGTCGCGCTGGCTGGGCGTCCGAACGCGGGCAAGTCTAGCCTTTTGAACGCTTTGGTCCAGAGGGACGTCGCGATCGTCACAGATGTCGCGGGCACCACCAGGGACATCATTCGTTGCGAGCTTGATTTGGAGGGGTACAAGGTCGAACTTTTTGATACTGCTGGTCTGCGTGCCACTGATGAAGTGGTGGAGCAGGAAGGCATTCGACGGGCGGAAAGGGCGATCGCAGAGGCTGACCTCGTTCTTCATCTGGTTGATCTAACTAATCTAGCTGACCAAGTTTCAGTTGAAGGCGCCCTTGTCTGGCGAATTGGGACGAAGCTGGACGAAGTCATCTCATTGGACAAGGGTGAGGACAGCGCGTTCAAGCTGCATCTTTCCTCACGCGATGGATCAGGTTTGCCGGACTTGCGCCAAGCGTTGGTAGAAGAAGTGAAGCGGCGCACCGCCGTGACAAGCCTCGCCGTGCCTAGCCGTTTACGACAAGTCCAGAATATTGTATCAGCTTCAGCTCATCTGAGCCGAGCTTTTGGCGATGCGACAAAGCCGCTCGAACTGCGGGCCGAAGATCTTAGGCTCGCTTCCGATGAAGTTTCACGCCTGACGGGTCGAATCGATACCGAAATGCTTTTGGGAAAAATCTTTTCAGAGTTTTGCGTTGGAAAATGATTCACGTGAAACAAATCCAGGATGCGTCCGATGCCTGAAGTCTTTGATGTAATCGTCGTCGGTGGCGGACACGCGGGTACCGAAGCCGCGGCTGCGGCGGCACGTATGGGCGCGACTACGCTGCTGGTCACCCACAAGCGCGAAACAATCGGCATGATGTCGTGCAACCCGGCCATAGGAGGGCTGGGAAAAGGTCATCTCGTTCGCGAAATTGACGCGCTGGATGGATTGATGGGCCGCGCGGCGGATCGTGGCGGCATTCAGTTTCGAATGCTCAATCGTAAAAAGGGTCCTGCAGTTTGGGGTCCGCGCACGCAGGCAGATCGGAAGCTCTACAAGGCTGCGATCCAGGATCTCCTAGCCAATATCCCGAACCTGACAATTAAAGAAGGCGATGTAGCCGGGCTCATTCGAGTCGATACCGAAATAAATGGCGCTATCCTGGGGTCCGGGGAGCACTTACGGTCGAAAGCCGTGGTGCTGACGACAGGCACGTTTCTTCGAGGCTTGATCCATATTGGTGACCACAGAATTCCAGCGGGACGAACTGGCGAAGCGCCAAGCCTTGGCCTTAGCGAAGACCTTGCTGCGCTTAACTTGTTACTCGGGAGACTGAAGACTGGTACGCCTGCCCGTCTTGATGGTCGGACCATCGCCTGGGATGGTTTGGAGATGCAAGACGCGGATGAGAACCCAACGCCATTCTCATTTATGACCGACAAGATTGAAACACCACAGATCGGTTGTGGCATCACAAGAACGACGCCTGAGACCCACCAGATCATTCGCGAAAATCTTCATCGTTCCGCGATGTATTCTGGCCAGATTGAGGGTGTGGGACCTCGGTACTGCCCCTCCATCGAGGACAAGATCAACCGGTTTGGAGACCGCGATGGTCATCAGATCTTTCTTGAGCCGGAAGGTCTGGACGACGATACCGTTTATCCCAATGGTATTTCGACATCGCTGCCTGAGGACGTTCAGCGTGCGATGATTCATTCCATTCCCGGCTTGGAGCAGGCGCAAATACTGCAATACGGTTATGCGATCGAATATGATTATGTCGATCCGACCCAGCTGGATCTGTCGCTGGCCGTGAAGAATGCGCGAGGTCTTTATCTTGCTGGCCAGATCAATGGGACCACGGGCTATGAAGAAGCTGGCGCGCAGGGTTTGGTGGCGGGGGTCAACGCCGCGCGCTTTGCGGGCGGCGCTGGCGCTGCGGAGTTTAGCCGGACGGAGTCCTATATCGGGGTTATGATCGATGACTTGACGACCAGAGGCGTCACAGAACCTTATCGCATGTTTACATCACGGGCCGAATACAGATTGTCGCTTCGGGCAGACAACGCGGATATGCGGCTGACACCCCGAGGGATGGAACTCGGCTGTATCGGGAGTTCGCGTGCCGATCGGTTCCGTGCTTACTCCGATCAGCGAACGGCCCTTCACGAGAGATTGAACAGCCTATCCGCTTCGCCAAACGAAATGCTTGCTCAGGGCGTACCCGTCAACCAGGACGGGAGGCGGCGTACAGCGTTGGAGATTCTTTCCTATCCCGACAGATCATGGGATGACGCGTGTCGTATATGGCCGGAATTGAAAATGGTAGACTCCCAGATCGCCGAGGCAATCAGCATTGATGCTGTCTACGCAGTCTATCTCGAGAGGCAATCTGCTGACATTGCAAGCGCTCGATCGGAAGAAGGGCGTATCATTCCTCCTGATTTCGACTATGCCGGATTGTCTGGACTGTCCAACGAGTTAAAACTGAAACTCAGTCAGCAAAGGCCAAGCAATGTGGCCCAGGCGGCTCGTATCGAGGGTATGACCCCGGCGGCGGTCGCACTCCTGATAACCCTCTTGCGCAGAGCAACAGAACGGCTAGCCTCCTGATGACATCCGATTTAGAACGTCCGAATGTTTCACGTGAAACGCGTGAAAGGTTGGACAAGTTTGCTAACCTGTTTCTCAGATGGGCAGCCAAAATTAATTTGGTTGCTCCGTCTACGACGGAAAGTATGTGGAGCCGGCATATTGCCGACTCGTTGCAACTCCGAAACATAATATCAGGTCCTGCGCATTGGATCGATCTCGGTAGCGGTGGCGGCTTTCCTGGTATCATCACTGCGGTTCTACTGGCAGAAGGCAAGGACGGTTGGGTTGATCTCGTTGAGAGCAACCACAAAAAATGTGGCTTTCTGCGGATGGCGCTGATCGAAACGGCCGGCCGCGGGACTGTGCATCCCTTGCGCATCGAGGAAGCCCAGAAGACGCTCAAAGCGCCGGATGTCATCTCGGCGCGTGCCCTCGCTGATCTTGACCAGCTGCTGGCCTTCAGTGAGCCTTGGGCTTTGCAGAACGCACACATGAAGATGCTCTTCCACAAAGGGCGGGATTATCAGGCAGAGATTGAGAAAGCGCGTGGTCGTTGGGCTTTCGATCTGGTAATACACCAGAGTGTCGTCGAGGCAGATTCCGTTATTCTGGAGATTACCTCGCTGGAGCGCAGGGCCTAACAATTCGGGTGCCAAATGAGTCTCGCCAAAAACCGTATTATCACCATAGCCAATCAAAAGGGTGGAGTTGGTAAGACGACGACTGCCATCAATCTGGCGACAGCTCTGGCAGCCATTGGAGAGCGGGTGCTGATCGTCGATCTCGACCCCCAGGGCAATGCCAGCACCGGGCTTGGAATTGATCGACGAGACCGTGTTCTGTCATCCTATGATGTTCTGGTCGGTACCCATTCCGTATCGCAGGCTGTGCTTGAAACGGCGGTTCCCAACCTCTCCATCATTCCCTCCACAATGGATCTGCTCGGCTTTGAGATGGAGATATCGCAGCAAGCTGACCGTGTGTTTCGCTTGCGCAAGGCGCTGAATCTGGATGATGCCAAGACCTATAGCTACGTGCTGCTTGATTGCCCGCCGTCATTTAACCTCCTGACGATGAACGCAATGGCCGCGGCGCATTCGGTGCTGGTGCCTTTGCAATGTGAGTTTTTCGCGCTTGAGGGGCTCAGCCAGTTGCTCGAGACGATCAATCAGGTACGGCAGACCGTCAATCCGTCTCTCGACATACAGGGCATCGTCTTGACGATGTTCGACTCGCGCAACAATCTGGCGCAACAAGTCGTCAACGACGTTCGCGAGCATCTCGGCGAAAAGGTTTACACCACGCTCATCCCTCGGAATGTGCGTGTGTCGGAGGCGCCGTCCTACGGAAAGCCGGCCATTCTCTATGATCTGAAGTGCGCAGGGAGCCAGGCTTATCTTCAGCTGGCGTCCGAGGTGATCCAGCGCGAACGGCTGCGGAAAGCGGCGTAATCTACCACAAGGGTTCGAGTATGAGTGAAGACGTATCGAAGCGGCGCCTCGGGCGCGGCCTGGCTGCCCTGATCGGCGAAATGGATCAACCGATCCCTGTCGGAGACACGCGACCCAGCGTTAACCCGGATCGAACCCTTCCGATTGAATTCGTCTCCCGCAGCCCAAAAAATCCCCGTCGTCATTTCGATGAGGCCGAACTGCAGGATCTCGCGGGCTCGATCCGCCAGCATGGTATTGTTCAGCCCGTTGTTGTGCGCACCATCGCCGGCATCAACCGGTACGAGATCATCGCAGGTGAGCGTCGCTGGCGCGCGGCGCAACTGGCAGGCCTGGTGGAAATCCCCGTGATCATCCGCGATGTCGACGACCGTACAGCACTGGAACTTGCTATCGTTGAAAACGTCCAACGCGCCGATTTGAACCCTCTTGAAGAGGCGTTGGGTTATGATCAGTTGATTGCCGAACACGGCTATACGCAGAACGATCTCGGCGAAATCATTGGCAAGAGCCGCAGCCATGTTGCCAATAGCTTGCGCCTGTTGAAACTGCCCGAACCCGTGCGCGACATGCTGGCTGAGGGAAGCCTTTCGGCCGGTCATGCGCGAGCGCTGGTGTCTACGCCGGATCCCGTCAGTCTCGCCAAAGTGATCGCCGCCAAAGGCATGTCAGTTCGGGATGCTGAGAAACTGGCACAAAACCATATCAGAGCCCAAAGTGCTCCGCCGCAGACGGAAGCCCGGGAACAGAAGGATTCTGATACGATTGCTCTGGAGCGCAGCCTGTCAGACAGACTTGGTCTGCAGGTCTCTATCAACCACAAGGGTGGTGGAGGCCAGTTGAAGATCAACTATGCTTCGCTCGATCAACTCGAGGATATCTGCCGGCTGCTTGAGGCGCGTTAGGCGCCTCGATTACGGCGTGCTGCCTGCAAGGTCGTCGCCAGCAATGTTTGGGTGGCGGTTTGATCCTCAAGGGAGGCCCGCTGGCGTCCCATCAAAATTGCGGACTGCAGTTTTGATGCCTCGCGACCCAGGTCTTCACTGTTCCAGTTGCGTAACGTTTTTTCGATAACTGGTTTTCTGCGAAAATGGATTCCTCTGCCGAGCGTCTGCAAAACTTGAGAGGCTGGCTGTTGCCTTGCGTCCATCTCAAGGCGCATGGTCTCGAGCAGTTGAAACTGTTTCATCGTTGACTGCAAAACCAGGAAGATCGCGGTCTTCGAGGCCATAACCTTCTGGATCGCATGCAGGAACGCGTCGGGGTCTCCGTTCAGAACGGCATCCACGACTTCATCGGTGGAGGTCGCACTCGCGTCCCCGACGATGTCCAGCACATGATGTTCATCGATCAGGTTGTCGTGGAGGCAGTAGAGGACGAGCTTGCTGATTTCGTTGCGGGAGGCAATTCGATCTCCTCCGATCGAATTGAGAAGCAGTTCGCGGGCGGCCGGCGTGATCCGCAGATTGGCAGCTGCAAGTTCCTGATCCACCAGCGCGTTCAAAGCACGTGCGTCATCCTGATAGCAGGCAATCGAAGCGATTGTTCGGTGGGTCTCACCGACTTTCCGAAGAGCCGCTCCCTTCTTCAAGTCCCCGGCTTCCACGATGACGTAGCTGCCTTCGGGCGGGTGTGTACCAAGGTGCTGTAACGCGTCGACCAAGTGCTTTTCGTTCGATGCTCCGCGGATCCAGATGAGCTTTTCGCCACCGAAGAGACCGAACGAATTGACTTCGTCGAGAAGGCGGCCCGGATCGTTCTGGACATCACCGACGTCGAGTTTGATCAAGGCAAAGCCGTCAGTCTGATCAACACCTGTAACTGCCGCAAGAGCCGCAGCCCTCTCCGAGACCAGGCCCTTGTCGGGTCCGTAGACGATAAAGATCCGATAGAGCTTGGCCTGCTTCTGCAGAAAGCCGTCGACCTCGTGAGACTTGATCTCTGCCATGGCCGCCTTAGCGGCCCAAGGCCATGGTCAAGTCTGCATAGATGAGCTCTGCCAGTTCACGCGCTGCCCGAGTCTCAGCGTCGCGTACGGAGCGAAGCTTGGCGAATTCCTGGCGCGGATAGTCGAAGAGCGCGACCGCCTGCCGACGACCTGATTTTAATACGCTATCGTCTGAAATTCGCTTCAGGGTATAGGTTCCGGTCGCAACGGCCCTGCCCGCATTTGCCGTGTCGGCCGCGCGGTCGAGCAGAACCCCTTCGACCGAACTCGCGACATCCAGTTCCACACGATATTGAGGCGTTGCCGACTCGACGCCTCCTGTGGTGAGGAAGAGGAGACGGTTGCGCGTTTCGAGGCCGACGCGCGAATCCGCCGCAGAGTAAGCGATGGCGGCAAGTGAGGCACGGGTCTTGCCGTCCGTGTCCTGGTAAAGAGGACGTGCCTGGCAACCAGCCAGGGCCAGGATTCCTGCGATCACGATTGTAAGACGCAGCATTTTTGATGTCCGAGGTTCAGAGAACAATGTTTACGATCCTTCCCGGAACGACGATGATCTTTTTCGGCGAATGCCCGTTCAATGCGTTACGCACAGCATCGAGAGCCAAGACGGCTTCGCTGACGGCAGTTTGATCCGCGTCACGGTTGATTGTCAATTCCGCGCGCTTCTTGCCATTGATCTGAACCGGCAGTGTGACCTCGTTTTCAGCCACCAGACTTTCATCATAGCCCGGCCAAGGAGTCTGCGCCACAAGGCCTGCATTGCCCAAGACTGTCCAGCATTCCTCGGCCAGATGGGGGGTCATGGGGGCAATCAGATGAACAAGGATCTCGGCGGCGTCGCGAAGCGCTTCTTTCAGCGCTGTATCGGCCGTGCCGGAGGCAACCTGGGTCAAAGGCGAGGCAAGCGTATTGACCAGTTCGTAGATCCTGGCAATCGCCTTGTTGAATGCCAGCTTGTCCAGATCTGCCTGAACTGCCTTCAACGTCTTGTGAGCGGCCTGAGAAACCTCCAACGCAGCGCCTTCCTTAGCCGGATTCGCAGAGACGCTCCGCAACTCCGAAGCTGCTTCAGAGATCAAACGCCAGACACGCTGAACGAAGCGATGTGCGCCCTCGACGCCTGCCTCGGACCAGATGACGTCCCGGTCGGGCGGCGAGTCGGACAGGACGAAGAAACGTGCTGTGTCGGCGCCATAGGACGAAATGATGTCATCGGGATCGACGACATTCTTTTTCGACTTCGACATTTTTTCAATCGAGCCGATGCGAGCTTCCTGACCATTGGTCAGCAGGTATGCCCGCCGGTTGCCGTCCGTCTCCTCGATACGCAGATCGGCCGGCGCGACCCATTCCCGCTCGAGGCCTTCGCCGATGCTGTAGGTTTCGTGGACCACCATGCCTTGGGTGAAGAGGCCCTTGAATGGCTCCTTCATATCGACGTGGCCCGTCTCCCGCATAGCGCGGGTGAAGAAGCGCGAGTAAAGCAGGTGGAGGATCGCATGCTCGATCCCACCGATATACTGATCGACCGGAAGCCATTTGTTTGCGGCCGCGACATCCGTCGGATTGTCCTCCCAGGGCGCTGTGAAGCGGGCGAAGTACCAGCTGGAGTCGACAAAGGTATCCATCGTGTCCGTCTCGCGACGGGCATCCTTGCCGCAGCATGGGCAGGCCACATGACGCCAGGTCGGGTGACGGTCGAGCGGGTTGCCCGGCTTGTCGAAGGTCACGTCATCCGGCAGCCGAACGGGAAGGTCGGTCTTCGGGACCGGGACGACACCACAATCGTCACAATGGATGACCGGGATCGGGCAACCCCAGTAGCGCTGGCGGGAGATACCCCAGTCGCGCAGGCGGAAGTTCACCTTCCGCTCACCCTGAGGCGCATTGCCCAAGGACTGGCTCGACAGACGGTTCGCGACTTCTTCGAAGGCCTCTGTGGTCGACAGGCCGTCCAAGAAGCGGGAATTGATCATCACGCCGTCGTCGGTGAAGGCGGTGTCCCCAACTGCGAAGGTGGCAGCGTCGCCGTCCTTCGGCATCACCACGGGTACGACCGGCAGATCATATTTGCGCGCAAAATCGAGGTCGCGCTGGTCGCCGGACGGGCAGCCGAAGATGGCGCCTGTGCCGTATTCCATCAGGACGAAATTGGCGACATAGACCGGCAGTTCCCAGCTGGGGTCCAGCGGATGCTTGACGCGGATACCGGTGTCGATTCCCTTCTTTTCCGCCGTTTCCAGCGCAGCGAGCGAAGTGCCGGCATGACGGCATTCTTGGCAGAAAGCGTCGACGTCAGGATTGGTCGCAGAGGCTTCGCGGGCCATGGGATGGTCAGCCGCGATCGCGAGGAAGGATGCACCGAACAATGTGTCGGGGCGGGTGGTGTAAACAGTTACTTCCTTTTCGGTGCTGCCGGAGGCCACTTCCCAGCGGACCAGCATGCCTTCCGAACGACCGATCCAGTTCTTCTGCATCAGCCGGACCTTTTCCGGCCACTGGTCGAGTTCGTCGAGCGCGTCCAGCAGATCCTGGCTGAAGTCGGTGATCTTGAAGAACCACTGGGTCAATTCGCGCTGCTCGACCAGAGCACCCGAGCGCCAGCCACGGCCGTCGATGACCTGCTCGTTGGCGAGCACGGTCATGTCTTCGGGGTCCCAATTGACCTTGGAATTCTTGCGGTAGACCAGTCCCTTTTCCATAAAGTCGAGGAAGAGGTGTTGCTGGCGATGGTAGTAGTCGACATCGCAGGTCGCGAATTCACGCGACCAGTCGAGGGACAGACCCATGGATTTCAGCTGGCCGCGCATGGTGGCGATGTTTTCATAGGTCCAGGCCTTTGGATGAACCTTGTTCTTCATTGCAGCATTTTCGGCCGGCATGCCGAAGGCGTCCCAGCCCATCGGATGGAGCACGTTATAACCGCGAGCCCGTTTGTAGCGTGCGACGACATCACCCATGGCATAGTTGCGCACATGACCCATGTGGATACGCCCCGACGGATAGGGGAACATCTCGAGCACGTAGTACTTCTCCCGCGGGTCTGCGTTGTCGGTCTCGAAGACCTTCTCCTCGGCCCATTTGGCTTGCCAACGGGGCTCGGCGTCGCGCGGGTTATAACGTTCGGTGGCCATGGATTGCAGTTCCGGAAATAGCGTCAAAAAGGAGGGCTGACCTTCATCATGAAACCGACCAAGCGTCAAGTTTTTGAGGTGTTTCCCTGATCCTCGATTGCGGTGTCTTGTCAGGCGGCGCGGAGACCCTTAACCCATTGCGCAGATGCCTTGGGCATCTATTCGCGGGAATTCTGACGAGGAATAGTCATGTCTATTGAACAGAGACTGGGCGAGGTTCGCTCGAAGATCACTATGGCAGCCCGCGAAGCCGATCGTGAGCCGGATTCTGTCACGCTTGTTGCCGTATCAAAGACATTCGATGCGCCGGATATTCAGCCGGCGATTGATTCGGGGCAGAGGGTGTTCGGAGAGAACCGCGTCCAGGAAGCGCAAGGCAAGTGGCCGACGCTCAAGGCCAATCGTCCAGACATCGAGCTCCACCTGATCGGCCCTCTGCAGTCGAACAAGGCTGCAGACGCCGTTGCGCTATTCGATGTCATCGAAAGCGTCGATCGTGAGAAGATCGCACGTGCGCTTGCCGCTGAAATGGCCGTTCAAGGCCGGGCGTTGCGCGTCTATGTTCAGGTCAATTCCGGCATGGAGCCGCAAAAGGCCGGCATTGCGCCTGATGATGTCGGGAGCTTCGTCACATTGTGTCGCAAGGAATTGGGGCTGCAGGTCGAAGGGCTGATGTGTATTCCGCCCGTTGACGAAAATCCTGGTCCTCACTTCGCGCTGCTTGCAAAGCTGGCTGAGGAAAACGGTCTGACCAAGCTGTCGATGGGCATGTCCGGAGATTTCGAAACAGCCATCGCTTTTGGGGCCACAAGTGTTCGCGTCGGCTCCGCCATTTTCGGCAGCCGCTGACCCCCGGCTTTAGACCTTCGGCATAGCGCTTTGGTCTGGCTTCCCTCGCGGTGCTGGCACTCCTAATATTCCGATAAAGGCCAAATGGTCTCGGATACCTCGGGAGGGTTGCCATGCAAGACAGTTATCAGGACACCTACGCCGCCTGGGAAGCGGCTCCGGACGCATTCTGGGCACGAGCTGCGCAGGACATTCACTGGTTCACCTCGCCGAAGAATACGTTCGAGGCCGGTTTGGGCGCTTATGGCCGCTGGTTCGTCGGGGGAGAGACGAACACCTGCTACAACTGCGTCGACCGCCATATTGCGGCCGGGCGCGGTGCGGAGACGGCTGTCATCTATGACAGTCCGATGACCGGGCAGACGGGACGTTACACCTATGACGAGGTCTTGACCGAGGTTTCGGCTCTTGCCGGCGTTCTTCGCAACCATTGTGTCAGCAAGGGTGACCGAGTCATCATCTATATGCCGATGATCCCGGAAGCAGTGTTCGCCATGCTCGCCTGCGCCCGGATCGGTGCTGTGCATTCTGTCGTTTTCGGTGGCTTTGCCGCGCATGAACTTGCCACCCGCATTGATGACTCCGGAGCCAAGGTAGTGATTGGCGCTAGCTGTGGTCTGGAACCGGGTCGGATCGTTCCCTACAAGCCGCTTCTTGACCAGGCGCTCGACATGGCGAAGGTCAAACCGGACTATTGTCTCGTGCTGCAACGGGACCAGTATCATGCGCCACTGCGCTACGAGCATGGTGATGTCGATCTCCTCCAGGCGATCGAGCAGGAGAAACTGACAGGGACAACGGTCGACTGCGTGCCGGTGGCGTCAACCGATCCGCTCTACATTCTCTACACTTCGGGAACGACGGGACAGCCAAAGGGCGTCGTGCGTGACACGGGCGGTCATATGGTTGCGCTCAACTGGACCATGCGCAACATTTACGGCGTGAAACCGGGTGAGGTGTTCTGGGCTGCTTCCGACATCGGCTGGGTCGTCGGCCATTCCTATATCGTCTACGGTCCTTTGCTTGCCGGCAATGCCACCGTGATCTTCGAGGGTAAGCCCGTCGGCACGCCGGATGCCGGGACCTTCTGGCGCGTCGTCAATGACCATGACGTCAAGGTCCTGTTCACCGCACCTACAGCCTTCCGAGCGATCCGGCGCGATGATCCAGATGGAGAGCACATGGCTCGCTACGATCTGTCAGGCCTGCGTGCCCTTTTTCTCGCCGGGGAGCGCGCTGATCCGGAAACGCTCAAATGGGCGGAAGCCAAGCTCAAGATCCCGGTCATCGATCATTGGTGGCAGACGGAAACCGGATGGGCGATCGCGGCCAATGCCGCGGGCCTCGGCCTGCTTCCTGTCAAACACGGCTCGCCCACCAAACCGATGCCGGGTTATGCGCTCGAAGTGCTGGATGACGCCGGCCATGCCGTGCCTCGCGGGACCCTCGGGAACCTGGTCGCAAAGCTGCCCCTGCCCCCCGGCTGCCTCGTCTCCTTCTGGAATGCCGAGGATCGTTTCCGGTCATCCTGCCTTGAGGAGTTTCCCGGTTACTACAAGACGGCGGATGCGGGAATCATCGACGAAGACGGCTATGTCTTTGTCATGGCGCGTACAGATGACATCATCAATTGCGCGGGGCATCGTCTCTCCACCGGTGGCATGGAGGAAGTCTGCGCCATGCACCCGGATGTTGCCGAATGTGCCGTGATTGGTATCGCAGATGACTTGAAGGGTCAGATACCTTGCGGCTTCCTGGTGTTGAAGAAAAATGTCCACCGTGATCATGCGGTCATTGCCAAGGAAGTCGTTCAGCTCGTCCGCGATGAGATCGGCCCGGTGGCCGCCTTCAAGATGGTGCTGATGGTCGATCGGTTGCCAAAAACGCGATCCGGCAAGATCCTGCGAGGCACCATGCAGAAGATCGCTGACGGATTGCCGTGGAAAATGCCGGCGACCATCGATGATCCGGCTATTCTCGATGAAATCACGGCCGTTCTGCAAGCGCATGGGCAGGTGCCGCCGGCTGCAAAGGTTGCTGCTGGCTGACGGGCGCAAATCAGTCGCGGCGGATGAGCCTTGCGCAAAAGAAAACCCCGGTCACCAGAAGGCGCCGGGGTCTTGATGTCGCGTTCGCTCGAAAGTTCAGTACTGGTCGTCTTCGTCGTCGTTGCGACGGTCCGACTTGAGCGACTGCAGTTTGGCGAAAACGGCGTTGGCGTCGATTTCCTTTTCCTTCTCTTCCTCGCGGCCATAGCCGAAGGGGAGATTTTCGGTCTCGGTGGTCGACTGCAGTGTTGCGCCGAGTTCGGCGGCGGTCGGCAAAGGCCGGCCCTTCGATGCCTTTTCCACTTCCAGGTCGAGGTCGATCTGGCTGCAGAGACCGAGCGTCACAGGATCCATCGGTGCGAGGTTCGTGGAATTCCAGTGGGTGCGCTCGCGGATCTGTTCGATGGTCGACTTGGTCGTGCCGACGAGACGGGAAATCTGCGCGTCCTTCAGTTCGGGATGGTTGCGCACCAGCCAGAGGATGGCGTTCGGGCGGTCCTGACGCTTGGAAACGGGCGTGTAGCGTGGGCCGCGGCGCTTTGAGTCGGGAACCCGGACCTTCGGCTCGGAAAGCTTCAGCTTGTGGTTCGGATCCTTCTCCGCCTTGACAATCTCGTCGCGCGACAACTGGCCCGTTGCAATCGGATCGAGACCCTTGATGCCCTGGGCTGCTTCACCGTCTGCGATCGCCTTGACTTCGAGCGGATGCAGTTTGCAGAACTGCGCAATCTGGTCGAATGACAGCGCGGTGTTGTCGACAAGCCAAACGGCAGTCGCCTTCGGCATGAGCAGTGTCTGGGCCATGGATACAATCCTTCTGAACGTCCGCGCCGGTTGTCGCGGGCCGTGGGTTTAAACCACTATTTCCGGGAATTCGGCGTCCTTATAGCGATAATGTAACGAAATTGCAATTCTCCAAGACACGAATGACCTTTGTCTAATTGCTGGCTGAATTTCTCCTGATATGAATAGCCGCAATAGGCCGGGGAGGACGGTCCTGGTCATTTGAAGTGGCCCGTCAACATGGGAGGAATTCATGTCAGCCAAAACCTATCCGGTGCTGAAATCGGCGAAGGCACAGGCGCTGATCGATGAGGACAAGTACCTGAAGTGGTACGAGGAAAGCATCGAAAACCCAGAAAAGTTTTGGGGCAAACACGGCAAGCGGATCGATTGGTTCAAGCCTTACACCAAGGTGAAAAATACCTCGTTCAAGGGCAAGGTGCCGATCAAGTGGTTCGAGGACGGCCTGACGAACGTCTCCTACAACTGCATCGACCGCCACTTGAAGACGCATGGCGAACGCACCGCCATCATCTGGGAAGGTGACAACCCATATATCGACAAGAAGATCACCTATAACGAGCTCTACGAGCATGTTTGCCGGATGGCCAACGTCTTCAAGAAGCACGGTGTGAAAAAGGGTGATCGAGTCACGATCTACATGCCGATGATTCCCGAGGCGACGTATGCCATGCTCGCCTGCGCGCGCATCGGCGCCATTCACTCGGTGGTGTTCGGCGGCTTTTCACCCGAAGCGCTGGCGGGACGCATCGTCGACTGTGAATCGACCTTCGTGATCACATGCGACGAGGGTGTGCGTGGGGGCAAGCCCGTGCCGCTCAAGGAGAATACCGACATCGCGATCGATATCGCGGCCAAGCAGTATGTCATTGTCAACAAGGTGCTCGTCGTGCGCCGTACCGGCGGCAAGATCGGTTGGGCACCCGGCCGCGATCTGTGGCATCACCAGGAAGTGCATACGGTGAAGCCCGATTGCCCGCCGGTAAAGATGAAGGCGGAAGATCCGCTTTTCATCCTTTACACCTCGGGTTCGACGGGCAAGCCCAAGGGCGTCATGCATACGACGGGAGGCTATCTCGTCTATGCGTCGATGACGCACGAATATGTCTTCGATTATCATGACGGCGACATCTACTGGTGCACCGCCGATGTCGGTTGGGTGACCGGACACTCCTATATCGTCTATGGTCCGCTCGCCAATTGCGCCACAACCGTCATGTTCGAAGGCGTTCCGAATTTCCCTGATCAGGGCCGGTTCTGGGAAGTCGTCGAGAAGCACAAGGTAAACATCTTCTACACGGCACCCACGGCGATCCGGTCGCTGATGGGCGCAGGGGATGAGTTCGTCAAGCGTTCGAACCGGTCTTCGCTCCGGCTGCTGGGTTCGGTGGGGGAGCCGATCAACCCGGAAGCCTGGGAGTGGTATTACAATGTTGTCGGTGAGCAGAAGTCACCCGTGGTTGATACCTGGTGGCAGACGGAAACCGGCGGGATCATGATCACCCCCCTGCCCGGCGCGACCCCGCTGAAGCCCGGCTCCGCCACCCGCCCCTTCTTCGGTGTCAAACCGGAACTGGTCGACAATGAAGGCAAGGTGCTGGAAGGTGCCGCAGATGGCAATCTTTGCATCACCGAGAGCTGGCCCGGCCAGGCGCGGTCGGTCTATGGTGATCACGACCGTTTCGTCCAGACCTACTTCTCCACCTACAAGGGTAAGTACTTCACCGGTGACGGCTGCCGCCGCGACGAGGATGGTTACTACTGGATCACGGGTCGCGTGGACGATGTACTCAATGTGTCGGGGCACAGGCTCGGCACTGCAGAAGTCGAATCCGCACTGGTTTCGCACCATCTCGTGTCCGAAGCGGCCGTTGTGGGGTACCCGCACAACATCAAGGGCCAAGGCATCTACTGCTATGTCACCCTGATGTCTGGCCATGAAGGGAACGAGACGCTGCGGGCTGATCTTGTCAAGCATGTGCGCTCCGAGATCGGTCCGATCGCAAGCCCTGACAAGATCCAGTTTGCCCCCGGCCTGCCGAAAACACGGTCTGGAAAGATCATGCGGCGCATTCTGCGCAAGATTGCCGAGGATGATTTTGGGGCTCTCGGCGACACATCGACGCTCGCGGATCCGGGTGTCGTCGACGACCTGATCGCGAACCGGCAGAACCGTAGCGCCTGAGGGGGCAGTCCATATCCGGCGTCCTGTGGACGCCGCATGTTTGCCTATGTGCAGACAGCAAAAAGCCCGAAGGTTGTTCTCAACCTCCGGGCTTCTGCAATTGCGTTACCGCTTCATCGGAACACGCGATTCAGCGCGCGCCTGGCAAATTTTTTTACTCGGCGGAATCCGCCGATTCGGCATTGAGCAGGCCGTATTTTTCCTCGCCGATCTTCGCCAAAAGATCGAGCTGGGTCTCGAGGAAGTCGATGTGGCCTTCTTCATCCGTAAGCAGCGTTTCGAAGAGCTTCATCGAAACGTAGTCGCCGGCGGCGTGACAGATGTCGCGGGAGGCCTTGTATGCAGTGCGGGCGTCGTATTCGCCGGCGAGATCTGCTTCGAGAACTTCCTTGACGTTCTGGCCGATGCGCAGCGGTGCGACAGTCTGGAGATTGGGGTGGCCTTCGAGGAAAATGATGCGGTCGATGATCTTGTCAGCGTGCTGCATTTCCTCGATCGATTCGGCGCGCTCCTTTTTGGCGAGCTTTGTGTAGCCCCAGTCGTTGAGCAGGCGGTAATGCAGCCAGTACTGATTGACAGCGCCGAGCTCAAGAAACAGCGCTTCGTTAAGCTGCTCAATGACCTTGGGATCACCCTTCATCTTCTTCGTCCTTTACGTGATTGGAATGAGGGAACACTAGCGTTGTCGTCGTAATCTGTCGAGACCTCTTTTAGAAGGGTTCTAATTTTGGCGAGAGGGGCAAAAAACGGTTTGGGAGGATGACGACCTGGCGCCTGCCCTAGTTGGGCAGCACTTGCGAGCACAACTCGCAATCGCTCGAATAACGCCGATGTCATCAATATGGGGAGATACCGGGGGCGGAATGAATTCAGCCTGCGCGGCGTTCGGCAATCATTGCCTGGCGACGCTCTGCGAGAGCCGCTTTCTGCTCTTCGTGAAACAGCTTGAGGCGTTCCATGAAGTTGATGACCTTGGTTTCCTCGGTCTTGCGTGCGGCGTGATATTCAGCGGTGGTCTTGATGATCAGGTCAACCACGTTGGGGAAACAGCCGCAGCAGCGCCCGCGCTTGCCCATGGCATGATACACCTTACCGGGTACGATCAGCTGCCAACAGTCTTCATCCAGCAGCTCATTGATAACTGCCTGGATGTCCTTATCGGTGATGTAATTGCAGCTGCAGACCAGCATGGGATCGGGAACCGTCAAACATGACACTTACTCTCTCCTTTCTCGTAAACCTTATACCCTTTGTCAAGAAAATTCGCAGACAAGTCGTGCCCCTGCCCGTCAATGAAAATTGCGCCCCTTGGGCATGAGATCGGCCATGGCACTGCGGCGCGGATGGCCCGGAGGCGGGGCTGACACGGCCACAGGCTGCTGCTTCTCGCGCTTGATCTGGCGCTGATCGACGCCGGGCCTTCGAACCTCGTCGGCATGGGCCAGCGTATCGAAGCCGGCGAGATCCTTCTGCAGAAGGCCGAGGCGTTGCGTCGCATCGACCAGATGGTCTGCAACGACATGGATAACACCATGGGCCTTTTGCAGGCGGCCGCGAAGGGCAACGAGGCGGGCGCCCATCACGACAGGGCGGTAACGCTCGAAAACCTTCGGCCAGACAATGACATTGGCCGTGCCGGTTTCATCCTCCAGCGTCATGAAGATCACCCCCTTTGCGGAACCGGGGCGCTGGCGTACCAAGACCAGGCCGGCCACGGTGACCTTGGCACCATGGGGCAGGTTTTCCAGATCCAAAGCCGATCTCAACCCAGCTTTCCGCATGTCGGGACGCAGGAAGGAGATGGGATGAGCCTTCAGCGAGAAGGTGAGTGTCCGGTAGTCGCTTAGAACCTCCTCGCCCGGCAGCATGCGTGGCAAAGTGACCTCGGCCTCCAGCTGCAGGTTTTCGAGTGGTCCTGTCTCGAAAAGCGGCAGCACTTCGACGGCTGCTTCCGCATCGAGTGCCTGGGCTGCCCAGAGCGCGTCACGGCGGGAGAGACCGAGTGAGGAAAAGGCGTCGGCATCGGCGAGTTTTTCGATGACGCTTCGGGGAAGGCGGGTACGAAGCCACAGATCACGGACGGAATCATATCCTGTGCCCCTGCAGGCAACGAGATGGTCCAGATCCGCTTGTGATAAGCCCTTGATCTGGCGGAAGCCCAGACGCACGGCCATTTTGGTCTTTATAACGGATGCCATTGAGCGATGGCGCGATGCAATCTGTTTCGGATCAAAGGCGGGGTTCCCCGGAGGACCCGCTTCAAGACCGCAGTCCCACGTCGAATGATTGATATCAACGGGTCTGACATCGACCCCATGTTCGCGGGCATCCCGGATCAATTGCGCGGGTGCATAAAAACCCATCGGCTGGGAGTTCAAAATTGCTGCGCAGAAGACATCCGGATAGTAGGCCTTGAACCAGCAGGAGACGTAAACCAGAAGAGCGAAGGAGGCGGCGTGGCTTTCGGGAAATCCGTATTCGCCAAAGCCTTCGATCTGACTGAAACAGCGAGCGGCAAATTCGGGATCGTAATCGCGCGCGACCATGCCTTCGATCATGCGCTTCTGAAAACTGGATACCTGACCAGTGCGGCGGAAGGTTGCCATGGCGCGCCGCAGTCTGTCGGCTTCGGCAGGGGTGAAGCCGGCGGCGGTGATGGCGATCTGCATCGCCTGCTCCTGGAAGAGAGGGACGCCTAATGTGCGCTCCAAGACTGTCTTCAATTCAGCACTGGGATATTCGATCGGCCGGCCGGCTAGTTCATCCTCCCGACGCTTGAGGTAGGGATGGACCATGTTGCCCTGGATCGGGCCTGGGCGGACGATGGCGACCTCAATGACGAGATCGTAGAATTTTCGCGGCTTGAGCCTCGGCAACATGCTCATCTGCGCGCGGCTCTCGATTTGGAAAACACCGAGCGTATCGGCGCGGCAGATCATGTCATAAACCTCAGAACACTGGTCCGCGTTGACCGAGGCGAGGGTCTCTTGGCGATCGTAATGCTCTGCCAAAAGTGCAAATGCCTTGGCGAGACAGGTGAGCATGCCGAGCGCCAAGACATCGATCTTGAGGATCTTCAGCGTGTCCAGGTCGTCCTTGTCCCATTCGACCATATAGCGACCATCGGCCGTGTTCATGATCGGTACGACCTCGTCCAGCCGGTCGCGGGTGATAACAAAGCCGCCGACATGCTGGGAGAGATGGCGCGGAAAACCCTGCAATGCCTGGGCATAGGCCAATACCCGACGCGTGGTCGGATCCTTAAGGTCAAGCCCTGCGGCTTTGGCCTGCTCTTCGGTAAAATCGCTTGTCCACCAGCCCCAGATCGAGCCGGCCAATGCCGACTGGACATCCTCGGACAGACCGAAGGCCTTTGCCACTTCGCGGCCGGCCGAGCGGGCACGGTAGCTGATGACTGCAGCGGTCAGTGCTGCATGCTCCCTGCCATAGGTCTCATAGATGAACTTGATCACATCCTCCCGTTTCTCGTGCTCGAAATCCACGTCGATATCTGGCGGCTCGTCACGTTCGGTGGAAATGAAGCGGTCAAACAGAAGTGTCGTTTTTTGCGGGTCCACCTCGGTGATACCGAGGCAGAAGCAGACGGCGGAATTGGCCGCCGATCCCCGCCCCTGGCAGAGGATGCCACTGCTGCGAGCGTGACAGACGATGCGGTAGACGGTGAGGAAATAGGGCTCATAACGCTTTTCGGTGATCAGCTTCAGTTCGTAATCGAGCAGGCCGAGAACCTTTTCCGGAATAGTCCCAGAATATCGATTTCTAGCACCTTCATAGGTCAGCCGCCGTAATGCCAGTGCCGGCGGTTCGCCCCCGAAACTTTCATCGGGATATTGGTGGGATAGTTCATCAAGGCAAAAATTGAGCCGGCTAAAAAACCTGGCATTGTTGTGAATAGCCTCTGGGTACCCCTTGAGCAGCCGCGCCATTTCGCGGCCGCTCTTCAGATGACGTTCGGCATGGGCGTGCAGCCGGAAGCCGGCTTCGGTCACGCCAACATGCTCGCGGATGGCAACCACAACATCGGCAAGTGGTTTTCGATCCGGTGCGTGGTAGATGGCATCGTTGGTCGCAACCAGCGGCAAGCGCAGGCGATGGGCGATCAGTTCCAGTTCCGCAAAACTCTGGCGATCGAGTCCGTCATGACGCGGAACAAGCGCCAGATGGAGCTTGTCTTTCAACGCCGGCAGAAGGCACTGGAGACTGGCTTCGAAGCTTTGGGCATCCGCGACTTTCGGCAAGGGCGGCGGCATGGCAACAAAGAGGAGATTTCCAGACCATTCCAGAAGATCCGCCTGGTAAAGCGTGCAGACGCCCTTTTGGGAGCGCAGATTTCCAGCACTCAATAGGCGGCACAGATGCCCCCAGCCTGTCCGGTCGACGGGATAGGCTAGCAGTTCGGGTGTTTCATCGGCGAAGACGAGGCGGGCGCCGGGGCGGAAGGCAAGCCCTTTTTGCTTGGCGGAGGCATGCAGGCGCACGACGCCTGAGACCGTGTTCACATCGGCAAGTCCGATGCCGTGAAGCCCGAGTTCCAGGGCCTGTAGTACCAGTTCTTCGGCGTGAGATGCCCCGTCGAGGAAGGAAAAATTGCTCTTTAGACCAATCTCGTAAAAAACCGGGTCGGTCGCCGAAACAGTTTGCGTCACGAGAACATCCCCTGAAGAAACCAGGTCGGGCGAGTTGTCACTTCCCGCTCATAGAGCCCCTTCCGATACAGCCAGTAACGCTGGCCAATCGTATCCTCGATGCGGAAATAGTCGCGGGGGGCGGCCTCCTCACCATCGATCCACCATTCGGGTGTCAGGCGCTCTGGACCCTCGGCGCGCGTGATGCGGCGTTGAACACGGCGCCAGCGAAAGCTTGCGGGAGGACCATCCGGAACCGAGGACATGACCTCCACCTCTTCAGGACGGGCGAGAAGGCGCAGCGGCCGCAGGCCGCGAACGGGCGGCCTCACGTCCTGGTCGGCAGCCTGTCGGCGTCCCAGTGTCTTTAATCCGTCGGTCAGCGGTGCATGCGTCGATGCACGATCAGGCCAGTGACTGGCGAGCGACACCGGAAGGCGAAGGGCTCTCTCCCCGAGACGGGCAAATACTTGATCGAGGAAGCGGGCCAGATGTTCGCCCTCCTCTTCCTCTTCGACCAATCCGGCCTGCCGGATTTCGAAGGGCTCGCTTGAAAGTACGTTGAGGCGCAGAAGTTCGAAACCAAAACCGGCCTCTAGCTCATCCTTGAGGACGGCGAGGCGCTCCTTGAACAACGCTTTTATGCGAAGAGGATCGCGCAACGGAGCAGAAGCGCCGACCTCGATGCGAAAGACGCGGCCATCCACGCGAAAGACCACAAGCTCGAAAAGACGCCCGCCTTCATTGCGAGCTTCCAAGGCGACTTTCAGGCCCGCAGCAAGGCGTCCGGCGAGCTCAAGAATGTGGTCTTCGGCGACGATCGGTTCCGCCAGACGCCGTTCAGCCGAGAGCAGTGGTGGTTTTCGGCGGGGGGAGATCGGCTCTCCTTCCTGTCCTAAGGCCTGATCGAGCCGCAGGAGGGGCGCACGACCGAAGCGGCGGGTGATCGGTGCGCGGGCGGCGGCGATGAGATCGCCGACGGTCTTCAGGCCGACGCGGGCTAGATCCATGATGGTTTGTGGTTCGAGACGAAGGGCCGCCATTGGTAGGGGAGCCAGAACGACTTTTGCTTCCGCCCCTTCGATCAAGCGCGGTCCTCCGAAGCGACTGGCCGCGCGGGCGAGACCCGGCGTAGGCCCAACCGAAAGGTGTGCGGCAAGGCCAAAGGCGTTCAGCCGGTCCGCAAGATCATCGACAAGGCACGCTTCTCCTCCAAACAGGTGCGCGCAACCGGTGATGTCCAGCATCAGGCCGTCTTCCCCATCCAGAGCAACCAGGGGCGTATAACGGTCACACCAGTCGGCAATGGCCTCGATAAAGGCACGGTTCGCCGCCGGATCGGTTTCGACCACATCCAGAGCGGCACAGATCGCGCGGGCCTCGGCCAGGCCCTGGCCGAGGCGGAGACCGAAACGTTCCGCGGTTTCATCAAGCGCGGTCAGTCGCATGGCATTTGCAACTCGGGCGGCACAGACGAGCGGTGCCCGTTCAGGATGCCCGGTCGAGGAGTGGACCAAACGCCACGACAGACCCCAACGTTTTCGAGCGATGCGATCGGTCGCCAGCCTCGGAAAGTAGAGGGAAAGAATGCGGCGATCCGAAAGTTGAGGATGCGACGTCAGCAAGGGGGCGAAGGCGGCGGTCATCAGGGTTCCACTCCAGGATGAGCTCGGTCTGTCCCGGTAATCGGGACTTCTCGGCAAGGATACGAAAAGCAGGAAGCCCGATACTGCCGCCCAGCGGGGTTCCATTGGCGAGAGGCCGCGCCGCCGCCGGCGCGGGTTGGACAGACAGGCGGAGGGGCGCGCTAGACGCTTCCTCTTCCCCCGCCTGACGCAGTACAAATAGCCTGCCACTTGTGTCGCGCGCCTTGAGGCTGAGGCGGCGGCTTTCGGTCAAGCCAAATTTTTTAGGATTGCCATGCACTTCGAGCAGGACAGTGGAAAAAGCCCGGGACATCAGAGCCGCTTCCGCGAGCCAGAGGGCATCCTCGATTCGCCGTGGTAAGGCGTGGACGAGGTTGGTCGTATCAAGCCCGAAATCCGTGAGACCTGGTGCATAAAGAAGACCTGTCTCGCGTGCTACATGAGGGTTGGCGATAAAAAGCAGACGCCTGCAATGGCATGCCGCTGACTGTCCTGAACCCATTATGGCGAGCGCTAAAGCGAAGCCAGTAACCCCGCCGGCCTGCTGCAGTCGGTTACTGCGCAACTCGACCATCATGCCGGGTGCAAGCAACTCTGCCATCAGCCCATCGAACAGTGATGTCGTGATATCTGCGACCGGCTCCCACTGCCCTGCCCTTTCCCCGTTATTTTGAGTAGCCCTCGCCTGCGGAGCCGTCTCCGCTGCCAGACAGGCGGCATGGTTAGGCTTTCCCTCAATGCGGGCGATTGCCTGCCGTAGGGCAAAAAGCTCTCCATGCGTCTTAGGGCCCAAGCCCATGACGGTCTCTCCTGTGTGTGATGTTCTCTATATGTTCCTAGAGATTCCAGAGCCGAACAAAAGAGTCAACCGGATTCAAATAAGAATTTATTCCTCGCCTGGATTTGCTCTCGAAATGCCGGGGCAAAACCCCTATATCTTCAACCAGTAAGGAGTAATCATGGCCCGTATTGACCAGAGCGAGGATTGGCGAGAACGTCATGCCCCGACGATCAGCACGTTCGAGTCGCTGGCGATTGAGGCCTATGGCCATCTACCACAGGAATTTCGCGACCTGACCAAGGATCTCATCATCGAGATCACCGATTTTCCGACGGATGAAGTGTTTGAAGACATGGCGCTGGAAACGCCCTTCGATCTGCTTGGTTTGTTTGAGGGACGTGGTATTTCAGAGCGCTTCACCATGGAAACCGGCATGATGCCGAACCGCATCACGCTGTACCGTCGACCCATCCTCGACTATTGGGCGGAGAACGAAGAGGCATTGGGCGACATCATCACCCATGTCCTGATCCACGAGATCGGTCATCACTTCGGTCTCTCTGATGACGACATGGAGCGGATTGAAGAAAGCGCGGAAGAGGCTGCAGCCGAGCGGTAAGATCTGTATCGAAATGGGTATGATCCGCCTCTCCATACGGCAAAAGCCGCTCGATATGTGCCAAATCATCATTTGAGCTTGTTTGGTGAAAACAAGAAACGGGTGTCGCGGCATCCTGATGCCGCTCTATGCCTGACCTTCTTAACAGGAGGTCAGCATGAACAGTCTTCAAGGCAAAGTTGCCATCATCACCGGTGCATCTTCCGGCATTGGGCGGGCGACTGCATCTCTCTTCGCACGAGAAGGTGCAGCCATCGTCATCAATGCTCGTCGGGCGGAGGCGCTCGACAAGGTGGTGGCGGATATCCGGGTGAACGGGGGAGCCGTCCAGACCGTCGTCGGAGACGTCACCCAGGTCGACACGAATCGGCGGCTGGTCGACACGGCTCTTGAAGCCTTCGGCCGGCTCGATATTGCGATCAACAATGCCGGGACTGTCGGGCGGATCGGACCCCTTGCCACACTTGACCCTGCCGACTGGCAGTCTGTGATCGCCGGCAACCTCACTTCCGCCTTTTTGGCAGCATGGGCGCAGATCCCCGCCCTGCAGACAGGCGGTGGTGGTGCACTCGTCTTCGTCTCGAGCTTCGTCGGCACGAGCGTCGGCCTGCCGGGCATGGCGGCCTATGGGGCGGCGAAGGCCGGGTTGATGGGACTGGTGAAGGGGATCACCGCCGATTATGGCGCCGACGGCATTCGGGCCAATGCGCTCCTGCCCGGCGGAACCGATACGGCCATGGCGGGCGACCAGACGCAGAAGGACTGGGCCGCGTCGCTGCATGCGCTGAAGCGGATCGCGCAGCCGGAAGAAATCGCGGCCGCAGCGCTTTTCCTGGCCGGGCCGATGGGCAGCTTTGTCGCAGGGTCGGCACTCTATGCCGATGGCGGCAATGCGGCGGTGAAGTGAGGACGGGGCTCAGGCTGCATGACCGAAGCGTGCGCGATAGGCGGCGGGGCTGGTGGCAAGCCGGGTGCGGAAGTGGTGGCGAAGCGTCGCCGGCGTGCCGAAGCCCGCAGCAAGTGCAATGTCGTCGAGTGAGAGGTGTGCCTGGCGCTCAAGCAGATCGCAGGCGTGGCGAAGGCGGCGGGCGAGCAGGAATTCGCCCGGTGCCGATCCGGTCAAGTCTTTGAACTTGCGTTGGAAGCTGCGAGTGCTCATGCCGGCGCGCGCGGCCATGTCGGAGAGCGTGACGTCGCGGTCCAGATTGGCTTCAAGCCAGTCGATCACGGGAGAAAGCCTGCGGCCTTCGTGCTCCTGCGGTACCGGTTTGACGATGAACTGGGCCTGGCCGCCTTCCCGGTGCGGGGGCACGACGAGACGGCGGGCGACGCTGTTGGCGGCTTCCGCGCCGAAATCACGGCGCACAACATGGAGGCAGAGATCGATGCCGGCAGCACTCCCGGCCGCCGTCATCACCTGGCCTTCATCGACATAGAGCACGTCCGGATCGAGCCGGATCAGAGGGTAACGGCTGCGGATCGCATCGGCATAACGCCAGTGGGTGGTGGCGCGGCGGCCGTCGAGAAGGCCGGTGGCGGCCAGCACCGCAAGTCCCGAGCAGAGCGACATCAGCCGGGTACCACGGGCATGAGCAGCGCGCAGGGTTTCGATGAGCGGCGCTGGCACAGGTTCGCCGATACCGCGCCAGCCGGGAACGACGATTAGATCGGCTTCGCCGATGAGGTCGAGATCGCCGGTCGTCGTGACGGTGAGGCCGCCTGCGGCGCGCAAGGGGCCGGGCTCGATGGCGGCGGTGGCGTGGCGATACCAACCACTGCCCAGTTCCGGTCGGGCCAGGCCGAAGACCTCCACCGCTACGCCAAACTCGAACGTGCAGAGCCCGTCATAGGCCAGCGTGACGACACGAGGGCCGGAGAGAGGGGATGAAGCGAAGGGTAAGCTCATTGGCGTAATCTTTATGCATGTTGGCGTTCGCGCCAATTTCGTTCATTGCTGGAAAAAGGCAAGATCTCTCCATCGAGATACCAAGGAGATCCCCATGCCAAGCCATGTCACCGAAATCCCCGCCGCCGATCCAGCCCTTGTCGCGGCTCACTATGCAGCCCGGCTTTCCTTCGAGACGGATTGTTGGGATGTGCATGCGGTGTTGGACAAGGGAGAGCCGGATTTCGTGCTTTTCGACGTGCGTGGACCGGCCCTGTTCGAAAAGGGGCATGTGCCTGGCGCAATCAATCTCCCGCATGGCAAGATGACCGAGCGTAAGATGGCAGAATGGCCTGAAAACACGCTGTTCGTGGTCTACTGCGCCGGGCCGCATTGCAATGGCACCGACAAGGCAGCTCTTCGGCTTGCCCGACTTGGCTGCAAGGTAAAAGTGATGATCGGCGGCATGACTGGTTGGGCCGATGAAGGTTTCGAGGTTGCGACGGGGATCTGAATTTACTCCCCGTCAGCCTGCCAAGTGCAAAAACTCCGAGACGACCTCTTCATAGACACGCCGCTTGAAGGGCACGATCAGACCTGGAAGTTCAGCCATGGGCTTCCAGGCCCAGGCGTCGAATTCCGGCTCGTGGCCGCCAGGGGGCGGGTTGATGGCGATCTCGCTCTCGTCACCTTCGAAGCGGAAGGCGAACCAGCGCTGGGTTTGTCCGCGATACTTGCCCTTCAATCCGATGCCGATCAATTCTGCTGGCAGGTCGTAGTGGATCCAGCGGCCTGCTTCTGCAAGTAAGGAAACGGTCTTCATGCCGGTTTCCTCGTAAAGCTCGCGGAGTGCGGCGGGCAAGGGATCTTCGCCGGGGTCTATGCCACCCTGTGGCATCTGCCAGAGTTGCGGCGAGCCGTCATATTCGGAATTGCCGATTGGGATACGGCGGCCGGACCAGACGAGGCCTGCCTTGTTCAAAACCATGATGCCCACGCAAGGGCGATAGGGCAGATCCTCAGCCTTGATCTGTGGCTTTGCAGTCTCGTTCTTGCTCATGATGTCCTCAGGGTCTGTTTTCATTGGCGAGCGCGGAGACACCGACGAATTCGATACCGCGGGCAACCGCTTCGTTTCGCCATTCGGCAACGGCTGCAATCGTTTCGTCGAAGGCGGCGCCGACGCCAATCGCTTGGCCGTTGCGACGGGCAATACGCTCCAGTTCGTCCAGTTTGCCGAGAATCGCCTGGCGGTCGACCTGACCGTCGATGACGATGTCGGCATAGGCATGCGGAAAACCGATCGCCTTGGCAAAATCGCCGGATAGCGACCGCGCTGTCGATCCGTCGTCCAGGAACATCAGGCCGCGATTGCCGATGTCGCGCATGACGGGATCCATCGCGTTGTCGTCGGCAAGGAAACGGGCCCCCATATAGTTCATGATGCCCGTGTAATTGGTGATCTCGGCCATGGCCTTGTGCAGATTGGCCAAATTGTTGGCAGCTGCCTTTTCGGCAAGAAGCGTCCCGCGCCCTGGGTCGTTGGCCGGATAATCGAAAGGCTCCATCGGCACCTGCAGGACAATTTCGTGACCCTTTTGGCGGGCTTCCTGCATCCAGCGTTGCAGGCTGTTGCCGGTGGCGGCGAAGGCGAGCGTGATGTCTTCAGGCAGGTCACGGATCGCTTTCTGACTGCCCGTCTGGCTAAGGCCAATACCGCCCACAACGATGGCAATGCGGGTGCCGCGTGCCCCCGACCAGGGGCGGGCATAGAAGTCGAATGGCCTGAGGCCACTTTGCGATACGGCGGGCAAATCTCCTTCGGCCGTCTGTTCGATCAAGTCTTCGTTCGGCCGTCCGGCCAGTCGCGGATCCTGCGTGGTCGTCGTGCCTATGAGAACGGGGCCCTTGCGGCCTGTGGGAGAAAAGGTCGTGACCACGTTGCCGTCCGGCGTGGTGGTGCGGCGAACATTGGCGCCGTCCTGTGGGCCACTCGCCTTGATTCCTGCCGGTTCATCAGCAGGTTCCGAACCCGCAGCTACCGCGGTGACCGAAGTCGCTTCGGGCGGTGCCGCTGTCAGGCTGATCGGTGGGTCTCTTCGCAGATGAAGAGGGGAAAGGGCCGTCCAGGCAGACAGGCCCGATAAAGCCAGGACTACAACCACAGAGCAAAATGTCGAAAGGCGGAGGAACCGCTTGCCGCGGCCTCCGCCTTTTCGCTCAAGACCAAGCGGTCCATGCAGATCCATGCGAGATTTCCAAGATCCATTAGGGCCACATGAGCCAAACGCCTACGCAGGTCGACCTGCGCAGGCGCTGGTTGCAAGCATTTACTGCAGCGAGGCCTTCTGCGGATCGGCCGGGAAAGCCGGGTCCGACTTGTTGCCACGCAACAGGTCGAGTGCGTAGTTCAGCTGGATGTCGTCCTTGGCTTCCGGCGGCACATAAGCGACAGAACCGGACCCTTCCTCGGTCTCCGCATTGCCCTTGATATGGCCCGGCAGAGAAGATTCGCCTTCGGTACGCACCTTGCCCTGCAGATCCTCCGGCAAGGGCTGTTCGACCTTGATGTCCGGTTCAATGCCAGTGCCCTGGATCGAGCGGCCCGACGGCGTGTAGTAGAGCGCCGTGGTCAGGCGCAATGCGCCCTTGTCGCCCATCGGAATGATGGTCTGCACGGAGCCCTTACCGAAGGACCGGGTGCCGAGAACTGTCGCGCGCTTCAGGTCCTGCAAGGCGCCGGCCACGATTTCGGAGGCCGATGCTGATCCGCCGTTGACCAGAACGATGACCGGCTTGCCGTCGGTCAGATCGCCTGCTGTCGCGTTGAAGCGACGGGTGTCCTGCGGGTCGCGCGAGCGGGTCGAAACCACTTCGCCACGCTCCAGGAAAGCGTCGGAAACATAGATCGCTTGGTCGAGCAGACCGCCCGGGTTGAGACGCAGATCAAGCACATAGCCCTTCAGCTTGTCGGCCGGGACTTCCTTCTTGATCTTCTCGATGGCGGCTTCCAGGTCATCATAGGTCTTCTCGGTGAAAGAGATGACGCGCAGATAACCGACATCGCCCTCGACGCGCGACTTGACGGCGCGGATCGGGATGACCTCACGGGTAACGGTGATATCGAGCGGCTTGTCTGCGCCCTTGCGCAGGATCGTCAGCTTGATCGGCGTGTTGACGGCACCGCGCATCTTTTCGACGGCTTCCTCCAGCTTCAGGCCACGGACGCTTTCGCCGTTGATCTCGGAGATGAAGTCACCAGCAAGGATGCCTGCCTTGGCGCCAGGCGTATCGTCGATCGGGGTAATGACCTTGACCAGCTCTTCTTCCATCGTGACTTCGATGCCGATGCCGCCGAACTCACCGCGCGTCTGCGTCTGCATGTCCGCCGCATCCTTGGCGTTCATGTACACCGAGTGCGGGTCCAGCGAGGTCAACATGCCATTGATGGCGCTCTCGACCAGCTTGTTCTCATCCGGCGGCGTGACGTATTGAGCGCGAATACGCTCGAACACGTCGCCGAAAATCGACAATTCCTTATAGGTGGAATTGCCTGCGGCCTGGGCCGGAATCCCTGAGGAATAGATGAGGCTCATCGCGGTTGCACCCATCAGGGCGCCAACGAGGAGAAGAGAGACCCTACGAATCATTCTGTGCCTTTCCAGAATCGCCTCCGACCCACCAGGGGCGGGAATCAACCGGTTTACCGTCTTTTCGAAGTTCAATGTAAAGCGTCGGGCGATCTGTTTCCAGCGCCAATCCAGTGGCGCTTGCCACTCTTTTTTCTCCCATGGTCGCCAGCGGCTCTCCTGACAGTACAAACTTGCCTTGGCTCGTGCTGATCCGATCCATGCCTGACAGCACCATGTGATAACCGTCGCCCGTGTTCAGAATGATCATCTGGCCGTAGCTTCGGAAATTTCCTGCAAAAACAACCCATGCATCGGCCGGTGCGGTCACCACTGATCCCGGCTGCGAGGCGATCACAACGCCCTGAGCCTGATGGCCCGTCCCGTCCGGATCCCCGAACTGGCGTAGCGTTTCACCGGCGACCGGCAATTCCAGTTTCTGCTGTAACTCGGAGAAAGGATATGCGGGCGCAATGCGGTTTTTATCGGGCAGTTCAGACCGCGCGATCTCGCGTGTCCGGGCCTTCTGCTCCTCACTCATCTGGTCGCGCTTGGCTTCGTCAGCTTTGGCGAGTTCGGCGGCTTGGCGCACAGAGCTGATCTCGTTTTCAAGGGAGCGGATCAGCGCGTCCATGGTCGAGGCGCGTTCGGCAAGTGCCTCGGATTGCTTACGCTCCGCCTGCAATTGCAGCGAATTCGTTCGGGCAAGCCGATCATTTTCCGCGATCAGCAGGTCCATTCGCCGTTCTTCTTCCTGGCGGCTGGCCATCGCCGTCACGAGACCGTCCATTTCCTGCTTGCCACTGTCCCGCAGCGCGATCAATTCTTTGAGATCGGCGGCGAGCTTTTCCGTTTCGTGCCGGATCCCGGGGACCACTGCGCCGAGAAGGATGGCGGTGCGCACGGAACCGAGCGCATCTTCCGGACTGACGAGCAAGGCAGGCGGCGGGTTGCGACCCATGCGCTGCAGTGCGGCCAGAACTTCGGCGAGGACAGAGCGGCGTTCGCGGAAGGAGCCCCGGATAGCATCTTCGCGCAGACCGATCGTGGCGAGGCGCTTTTCACCGTCGCTGATCTGTTTTTCAATATCCTTGCGGCGTTTTGCCGAGTCAATCAGAGCGCTTTTCAGGCTTTCTGTCGTCTTGCTGAGAGCCTCAATGTTCTTCTCAAGCTCTGCCGCCTTCTCTCCCGACAATTGCATAGTGCGGGCGATTTCCTGCAATTCGCTGCTCACCTCGTCACGTTTAGCCCTCAACTCCAACGTGGCGTCTGTCTGGGTGGCGGTGGTGGCCCCGACCTCTAACGCGGCATTCGTATTGGGAGGGACGGAGCCTGTTGCCGCCCCCTGCTCGGAGGGCCTGGGTGCCTCTTGTGCCGCAAGATGAAGGCTCGAAACGGCCGTCACCCCCAGGGCCAGCAAAACGGCACGCAGAACCGCCGAGCGCGATATGCACCTCGATAGGGTATTGGCAGCGTTTTGGATGGCAGAGGCGCGCAAGGATGTTTTCCGGTTCGGCCGGAAAATACGCTGATTTGCATTGAAGGCAAAGTGGCTTGGCCGCGAAAGCTCAGACGCGGTGATAAGGGTGTCCGGTCAGAATGGTGACGGCGCGATAGAGCTGTTCGGCGATCAGGATCCGTACCAGTTGGTGCGGCCAGGTCAGGCGTCCGAGATTGAGAACCAGGCGCGCCTTGTCGCGCAAATCCGGATCGATGCCGTCTGCACCGCCAATGACGAAAGCCATGTCCTTCTGACCATTGTCGGCGGCGTCGCCGACAAATTTGGCGAATTCCGCGCTGTCAAAGGCCTTGCCGCGCTCGTCGAGAACGACAATGAGCGCGCCGTCAGGTATCTGCCGAAAAAGCTCCTGGGCTTCCTCGCGCTTTCTGGTTTCGGCATTGCCGGCGCGGCTTTCGTTCAGCTCGACAGAGCGGGTAAACTCCAGTCCACATTGCGGCCCCGCTTTGGCAAAGCGGTCCAGATAGCGGGACGCGAGTTCCTTTTCCGGTCCAGCCTTCAGCCGGCCGACGGCATAGATGCCAATTTTCATGCGGTAGCCTCGAGTTTTTCGGTCACAAAACCAGTTCCATCGGCAGGATGACGCCTGCCGTGTCAATCCGGCTTCAAGACCGTCCTTGAGGACGACCGGCCGTTCTTAGTGCAGGCGATCCTCGATATCCGGGGCCGACCACATCTTTTCGATGTTGTAGAACTCACGGATTTCAGGACGGAACACGTGCACGATGATGTCCCCGGTGTCGATCAAAACCCAATCGCCGGCTTCCAGACCTTCGACGCGAGCGGAGCCCAGGCCTTCGTCCTTCAAGTCGGAAATGAGGTGTTCGCTGATCGCCGAGACATGCCTGTTCGAGCGTCCGGATACGACCACCATGTAGTCGCCCAGCGCCGATTTTCCGGCAATGTCGATGGAGACAATGTCTTCTGCTTTTGAGTCCTCGAGGCTTGCGAGGACCAGCTCAAGCGCACGGGCTGCGGCATCGGCGCCACGTTCCGGGCGTTTCGGGACGGCGACGGGCGCACGTCCGCGGGTGTGTACTGTTGTCAGAGTTCGTCCTTTCCTTGGCAAAACAGAACAACACGTCTGCGATTCCCTTTTCGGGTCGCAATCAGAAGGTGGCACTGATCTGCCATTCTTTCAAGAGATCTGCCCGTTTTGCCGGGCGCTGATGCAATCCTGCCTCAGCTGTTGTTCGCGGCAGCCCTGAGGGCAGTCGAACTCAGCGTCGAGCGCGGACCGTGGATGAAAGTCCAGGCCGGTGCCTTTTTGCGCCACAGCACGCCTGCATCCTCTTCGTCGACCCTGGCATAATCGAAGGTTCTGGCCATCTTGGATGAAAGATAAGCGAGCGTCGATCCCGGACGATCGATCACTGCAATCGGAAAGGTTGTGGCGATCTTTCGCCAGCGCTGCCAGCGGTCAAAGCTGGCGAGATTGTCGGCGCCCATGATCCAGATGAAGTTCACATCTGGGTTCCGCACCCGCACATATTCCAAGGTTCGGGCGGTATAGCTCGTGCCAAGCGCCTGTTCGAAGGCGGTGACTTTGATCCGGGGATCTTCTGCCAGCGTCTCGCAACCGGCCAGACGCTCTTCCAGCGGGGCGAGCAGGCTGCGGCTCTTCAAGGGATTGCCGGGTGTCACCATCCACCAGAGCTGGTCCAGACCCAGGCGTCGTAAGGCAATCTCGGCCACCAGAAGATGACCCTGATGCGCCGGATTGAAGGAACCGCCAAAAAGGCCAACGACCATTCCCCGCTCGACATGCGGCATGACCCGATAGCGATGGGCTATGGCCGCTTTCTCCACGTCAGGGACGAACCTGGCCGGTGCCGCGGACGCGGTACTTGAACGAGGTCAGCTGTTCGACCCCGACAGGCCCGCGCGCATGCATCTTGCCGGTCGCGATGCCGATCTCCGCGCCCATCCCGAATTCTCCGCCATCGGCAAACTGGGTTGAGGCGTTGTGCAGAAGGATGGCGGAGTCGATCTCATTGAAGAAACGTTCGACCACATCAGGGTTTTCCGCGATCACCGCTTCGGTATGGTTGGATGAATAGCGGGCTATATGATCGATGGCGCCGCTGATTCCATCGACCACTGCGACGGAAATGATCGCATCGAGATATTCGGTGCGCCAGTCGTCCTCGACAGCGGGCTTCAAGCCCGGCACGATCCTGAGAACAGTCGCGGATGCGCGGACTTCGCATCCCGCGTCGGTCAGCGCTTCGATCAGTGGCTGCAGATGCGTGCCGATAGCGGCGCTGTCTACCAGCAGTGTTTCGGCCGACCCGCAGACACCTGTACGGCGCATCTTTGCATTGACGACGATCTTCCTGGCCATGTCGAGATCCGCAGAAGCATCGACATAGACGTGGCAAATTCCTTCCAGGTGGGCGAAGACCGGGACACGAGCCTCTTGCTGAACGCGGGCCACAAGGCTCTTGCCGCCGCGCGGGACGATCACGTCGATCGCGCCATCCAGGCCGGACAGAAGGGCGCCGACGGCTGTACGGTCTGTTGTGGGCACGAGCTGGATTGCGTCAGCCGGCAGGCCGGCAGCTTCCAGGCCTTTGACGAGGCAGGCATGGATCGCACGGGAGGAATGGAAGGAATCCGAGCCGCCACGCAGGATCACGGCATTTCCTGCCTTCAGGCAGAGTGCACCGGCATCGGCCGTCACATTCGGACGGCTCTCATAAATGACGCCGATGACGCCGAGCGGGGTGCGGACACGTTCGATATGCAGGCCGTTCGGGCGATCCCACTCGGCAATGACAGTGCCGACCGGATCTGCCAATTCGGCAATTTCGCGCATGGACTGTGCGATCGCCGCGATCCGCTGCGGGTCCAGCGTCAGGCGATCAACGAATGAAGCGGCGAGGCCCGCCACGGCTGCAGCCTTCAAATCGAGCGCGTTTGCCGCCAGGATCGTTGCTTCGGCGGCAACAAGCGCATCTGCCATGGTCAGGAGCGCCTTGTTCTTGACCTCCGTCGATGCCGTGGCCAGTGGTCGCGCGGCCGCGCGGGCACGCCGGCCAATATCGAGCATCAGGCCCTCAACGGAATTCTGGTTCGAGACAGAGTCACGCATGGGCAGCATCCTTCCGCTCAACAGCTGCAGCGTCGCGCTGGCCGAGCTCGGTCATGACAAGATCGTCGCGGTGGATCATGGCAGCGCGCCCGGCATAGCCGAGGATCTTTTCGATCTCGTTCGACTTGCGGCCACAAATCCGTCGGGCTTCCTCAGCGTCATAACCTACCAGGCCCCGGGCGATTTCGCGCCCTTCCGCATTGATGATCGATACGGTATCGCCGCGATGAAAATTGCCGGAGGCCGAACGGACACCTGCGGGAAGCAGGCTTTTGCCCGACCGAAGCGCTCCTTCGGCACCGGCATCGACGACGATCGTTCCTGCCGGCTGCAATTGTCCCGCGATCCAGGTCTTGCGCGCCGTAACGGGTGATTTCGAGGCGGAAAACCAGGAGTGACGGGCGCCGCTCTCGATGCCGGCCAATGGGTTCATGGTCTTGCCCGAAGCAATGATCATAGCGCAGCCGGCACTGGTCGCGATCTTGCCGGCGTCGATCTTGGTGCGCATGCCGCCGCGCGAAAGTTCCGAGGCGGCGCCGCCGGCCATGGCCTCGATCGCGGGCGTGATCTCCTCGATGGTCTCCAGAAAACGGGCGTCCGGATCCAGATGCGGTGGGGCGGTATAAAGGCCGTCGATATCAGAGAGCAGGACGAGCAGATCTGCGCCGGCCATGGTCGCGACACGCGCGGCAAGGCGATCGTTGTCGCCATAGCGAATTTCGGTCGTCGCCACGGTGTCGTTTTCGTTGATGATCGGAATGGCACCGATCTTCAACAGCTGCTGGAGCGTTGCACGGGCGTTCAGATAGCGACGGCGCTCTTCCGTGTCGCCAAGCGTCAGCAGCACCTGGCCGGCAACGATCTGGTGGCGCGAAAGACTTTCCGCCCAGTAGCGGGCGAGGGCGATCTGGCCGACGGCAGCGCAGGCCTGGCTTTCCTCAAGCTTCAGAGCACCTGACGGCATGGAGAGCACCGTGCGTCCGAGCGCGATCGCTCCGGATGAAACGACGAGGACGTCGGTTCCACGAGCCTTCAAGGCGGCAATATCGTCACAAATGGCGTCCAGCCAGACTTTGCGGATGCCGGTTGCCCGATCCACGAGCAGGGCTGAGCCGATCTTGATGACGACGCGTTTGACGCGGGACAGCGAGCGGATCCGGGTAGACATCAGTCGTCGCCTTCTCCGTCGAGGTCATCTTCGAGATTGCCCTCGCTATCGCGGTTCTTTCTATTCTTTTCCCGCTTGGCCGGAAGGGGCGCATTGCCCTGGGCCGCGACGATGATGTCACGCAAAGCGCGTAGCGCGTCCGTCATGCCCTTGCCGGTAATGGCCGACAGCAGCAGCGGTGTCTGGCCGCAGGCCTTCTTCAACTCGGCCGCCTTCTTCTTCAGTTCCGCCTCGTCGAGCACGTCGATCTGAGACAGGGCGACGATCTCCGGCTTGTCGTCCAGCCCGCCGCCATAGGCGTCAAGCTCGTGGCGAACCGTCTTGTAAGCCAGGCCGACCTTTTCTTCCTGAGCGGAGACGAGATGCAGGAGTACACGCGTGCGCTCGACATGGCCGAGGAAGCGGTCGCCGATGCCGACCCCTTCATGCGCGCCTTCGATCAGGCCGGGAATGTCGGCGAGAATGAATTCCCGCTCATCGACGGTTGCAACACCGAGATTGGGGTGCAGGGTGGTGAAAGGATAGTTGGCGATCTTTGGTCGCGCACGGGTGACGGCAGCCAGAAAGGTCGACTTGCCGGCATTGGGCAGACCGACGAGACCTGCATCGGCGATCAGCTTGAGCCGCAGCCAGATGGTCTTTTCTTCGCCCTCGAGGCCGGGATTTGCCCAGTTGGGCGCCTGGTTCGTGGCGGTCTTGAAATGGGCATTGCCGAAGCCGCCATTGCCGCCCTTGGCAATCCGGAAGCGCTGGCCCTCGACCGTCAGGTCGACGATCAGCGTTTCGGAGTCTTCTTCGAAAATCTGCGTACCGACGGGGACCTTCAACGTCACGTCTTCGCCGTTGGCGCCCGTGCGGTTGCGACCCATGCCATGGGTGCCGGTCTTGGCCTTGAAATGTTGCTGGAAGCGGAAATCGATCAGGGTGTTGAGGCCGTTGACCGCCTCTACCCAGACATCGCCGCCGCGACCGCCGTCGCCGCCATCCGGACCGCCGAACTCGATGAATTTTTCGCGCCGAAACGAGACAGCGCCGGCGCCGCCGTCGCCCGAGCGAATATATACCTTGGCCTCGTCGAGAAATTTCATCTTGTTGCCGTCAAATCTTGTGTCAGGTTCTGCGGATGGGTCGGGGCCATCGATATAGCCCGTTGAAGCAGAGGTCAAAGAGTATCGTGAAGTTCGTCAGCTACAACATCCAGTATGGGATCGGCCAGGACGGCCGTTTTGACCCCGAGCGTATTGCAGCCAGCATCCGGGGCGCCGATGTCATCGCCCTGCAAGAGGTTACGCGCGGCTACGAGCGGAATGGCTATGCCGACCTCGTCGAGACGTTTTCCGCGCTGTTTCCCGACTTTTTCTGCCAGTTCGGCCCCGCCTGCGACGTGCTGGTCGACCATCAGACGATCGATGGGCGCTTGCGGGAGCGGCGCTTCCAGTTTGGAAACATGGTGCTGTCGCGCTTCCCGATCCGGGCCAGCCGCAACCTGCTTTTGCCGCGCGCCCGAACTTTTGAAAAGCTGAACCTGCAGCGCAGCGCGCTTGAGACCGTGATCGAGGCGCCCGGCGGCGCTCTGCGCGTCTACAGCGTTCATCTCGACCATGTCTCTCCCGACGAGCGCATGGCCCAGATCGCCTTTCTCAAGGCCAGGGCCTGCGGTTTCCTGGACGAAGGCGGCGCGTTGACGGGTGCCAGCGAGTTTGCCGTGACCGATCCGCCGTTGCCTGCCGACTTCCTGATCATGGGCGATTTCAACATGGAGCCGGAACGGCCGGAATATATCGCCATGACCGGTGTCGCCGACGCCTATTACGGACGGGTGCCCCGCGCCGGCTTTCCGACCGATGCTCAGGCGCATCTGCACAGTCGTGCCTTGGATAGCTATAGCTGGATCAGCGAAGATCAATCGCGGCGCATGCATCTCGATTACTGTTTCGTCAGCGGCGGTCTGGCATCGCACTTGAAGACCGCCTGGGTGGATATTGAGGCAATGGGCTCCGACCATCTGCCCGTGTGGACCGAAATCGCCTGGTAAGGAGCCCGAGCAAGGCCCGGGCTCGATGTTTCTTATGACTGCCGAGGCCTTGTCGCAAAATCGGCCTGGTTCAACCGCATGTCGATGAGGGTCACCTGGCCATTGCGGGCGCGTGAATAGACGTCGGTCACTCCGACGATCCGACATCCCCGTCGCTCCAGCAGTCGAAGCGAGGCGGGGTTGTCGGTAAACGCGCCGACGGCGACCTCCGCTGCGGGCATGCGGCGGAAGAAGCGATCCAGCGCAGCATCCACGGCTTCGCTCATCAGCCCCCTGCCCCAGTAAAACCGGTTGAGCCAGTAGCCGAGATGCCACAGACCATGGCGCAGTTCGATCGACAACACACCGACATGAACTTCATCGAGGGTGATCGCGAAAGACCAGTCCGGCTTCAAGCCTGATGTCACCATGTTCAACCAGTCCAGCCCATCCTGCCGGTCATAAGGGACCGGAACACGGGTCAGCATGCGGGCCACGGCGAAATCACCGAGCGATGTCGCGATCGCGTCGGCATCGTCCAGCCGATGCGGCCGCAGCACCAGACGCTCGGTCTCGATGACGGGGCAGGGCCCGGGTCCGGCCGAAGATGCGATGGTTCGGCCTTCAGCAAGAAGCGCGCTCATCTCATCTCCCCCCAGCTCTTCAGGGACAGCCATGTCTTGCGGTCAAGCCGGTACCATTCGACCGGCACCATGCCGCCCATTGCGAGGTTGCCGACCATGCCCGAGCCTTGGAACTGAAAGCCGCACTTCTGGATCACCCGACGCGAAGCGATGTTGGTGACCCGGCAGCGGGCGTCGATGCGGGTGATCCATTCGCGGGTGCGAAAGGCCATGTCGATCAGGGCATGGGCTGCTTCCGTTGCATAGCCCCTGTTCCAGTAAGGCTCTCCTAGCCAATACCCCATCTCAAGGATGTCATCACTTTCCGGATGCGGTTCGAGCGCGCAGCAACCGATGAACTCGCCATTTTCCGCTTTGGTGATGGCATAGACGCACTTGCCAATCTCGCCGATATTCGTGCGTCGCACGAAGTCCGCTGCGTCTTTTGCCGTGTAGGGATGCGGCATGCGGGCCACCATTGTGGCAATCGCGGCGTTGTTGGCGAGATGGGCAAGGGCGTCGATGTCTTCCGTGTGCGGCGCGCGCAAAACGAGCCGTTGCGACAACAAGACGGGGCAATCGCTCCTTGACCGATCAGGCCTTTGCCGATCGTCGGGCGACCGTGATTGGTCGTCCCTCAACAATAAACTCTGCATGGTTCAGTCTCCTTCGTTGGAAAAGAAAAAAGGGGGAGATGGCGTCCCATCTCCCCCTTTTTCTTAGAACTGAACCTTGCGCGCTCAGCCGGGTCAATGAGACGCCGGCTGTTTTAGAGCGCTACCGGCTTATTCCGCTGCTTCGGCTTTCGGCATGACAGACACGTACACCTTGCCATTGGCCTTGGTACGGTAGGCGACATTGCCGGCGACGAGTGCAAAAACGGTATGGTCCTTGCCCATGCCAACATTGGCGTCGGGATGCCACTGCGTGCCGCGCTGACGAACGATGATGTTGCCCGGAATGACGGCTTCGCCGCCGAACTTCTTCACGCCGAGGCGCTTGGAATTGGAATCGCGACCGTTGCGCGAGGAACCGCCAGCTTTTTTGTGTGCCATTGGAGTTCTCCTTTAAACCTTGTTCTTCAACTCTGGCCGATCAGGCCGCGACAATGTCGGTGATGCGCACCACGGTGTGGTGCTGGCGATGACCGCGCGTACGCTTGGAGTTCTGTCGACGACGCTTCTTGAAGGCGATGACCTTCTTGCCGCGATTGTGCTCGACGACTTCAGCCTTGACGGAGGCGCCGGCGACGAAAGGCGCGCCGATCTTGGCATCTTCGCCTTCGCCGACGATGAGAACTTCGGTGAATTCGATGGTTGCACCAGCTTCGGCTTCCAGCTTTTCGATGGTCAGCACGTCGTTGGCGTTGACGCGGTACTGTTTACCGCCGGTCTTGATGACTGCGAACATTTTTTATCCTTTCATGTTCGTTCCGGCTCTCCTCTTGCAAGGGGCCGTCTTTTTGCCAGTCGGAGGAGCAGAGTTTCCCCTGCCGGTTCATTCTCGCGAATGCGAGGCTTTGAAGACGTATCGCTACACCTTTTAAGTCGAGGGTCGCATACGTGAGGGGCTGCTTGCTGTCAAGATAAAAGCTGGAAAAACGGGCACATTCGCTCTTGCGTGGGGTCTAAGTTGCCGCTATGAGACAGCCCGCGCCACCGTGCGCCGACCAATGTGACCGGAGAGGTGGCTGAGTGGTCGAAAGCACCGCACTCGAAATGCGGCATACTCGCAAGGGTATCGTGGGTTCGAATCCCACCCTCTCCGCCATCAATCTTCATATGTGATTGAATTTGATGGTTTTTCTCTAGGGCTTGTTCGCTGGCCCATCATTTAGCCCATCACGACATTCTCTCAACACGCGACGATGTTTTTTGGTACCTGTATGTTGCTGTTGCTGATTTGTTCGTGCTAGATGCACCCGTCAATTAAACGATAGGGCTCGGCGATAGCCGGGCAAAGCGCAAGACGTGCTACCTACTTTGAATCCGCGAAGCGGAGAAAGAGTGTAGCTATGTCTGGCCAAAAGCCAACGCAACGCGCGACCAGTTCAAATTCCCTCCGTAACAATCCTTACGCCCACGCAAAATCGACGTTCTTTGATCTCGATGATGCGCCGCATAGCTCTGCAGAGGATGCGGGGACTTCCGCGCACGAAAACAAGGCCAGAGTTCGGGGAGCTCCCCCCGGTAGCAGTGAGCCATTTTCACTGGATGAGTTTCTGACGGATCGGGAAGTCGCCAAACGTTACAAGGTGCAGAAGCAGACGGTTTGGCGATGGGCCAAGTCCTCGGCTTATTTTCCGAGGCCATTCAAGATCGAGGGCACGACCCGCTGGTCAAGCCACGAACTTGATGAATACGACCGCAAGGCAAAGGAGGCTCGTCGATGATGCCCTGCAAGCCGATCCGGCGCAATCTCCAGGCCGCAACCGTTGCTAAGAGCAATTGGATTTACAAGCCATCGCAAGTCCGAGAAATGTACCGCATTGTGCCAAATACCCTCTCACGTTGGATCAAAGTTGGGCTGAGATTCATCGAGCAAAACGGTGAAAGACTTTTCCTAGGCAGCGATCTGAATGAGTTCCACCGAGCGCGTCGCCAGGCAGCGAAGCGAAAACTCGGTGACTTTGAGGCTTACTGTGTCACATGTAAGTGCAATCATTCGCTTCTCGATGATCCGATCACTCATCAGCAATTCCACAAGGTGATGATGGTCGCAGTCAAATGCCCTCACAGTGGTTCCTTGGCGCCGCGAATGATGTCGATCACGAAATTTGAGGCCTTGTGCGAGCTGCGTGGATGCGATCCCAGAGCCGAGACACCAGACTAACATGTTTTGGGTGTTCTCACTGGGAAGGTGATTGCACTCCGGTTTACTCCGTTGGCGCGGAGAAGCTCATGGCGCAACTTCTTGCGCCGTTCACATTTGACAAAATCAACGATCGCTAACTGCGCGCCCGGCCATGCCGCCAGGGTGCTTATCATCGGCGCTCGTCCTCGTAATTCGCAGGAGTGACCAATGAACAATGCAAACGCATTCGTTATCTATCGATATCAAATCTACTTGCTCCAAGGAAAAGGGCTTGATGACAAAACAGTCGACGCCAAGCTGCGTTACATTTGGGAGTTCGTCAGGCTAACAGAGGACATTGATTTCCGATGCGTCGATATCGACCTGATCGTGCACTACAAGACCAGCTTCCAGACGCCCGACAAATCCGGGAAGACGCGATCAGCTTCGACTATTGTGCATGCCTTTTCTGACGTGTGCGGCTTCTTCAAATGGCTACGCAAGCAGGTTGGATATGACGAAATTCCCGAAGATCTGCTCGACTATTTCTCGCCGCCGCGGCACCTTGTCCAAATAGCAAACGCACCCGTCCAAAAATCTTATCCCACGCATGAAGAAGTGGTCACGGTTGTAAGCTCGATGCCGACTGACACCTTCCTTCAGCGTCGAAATCGGGCTCTGGTCGCCTTCGTTTACCTGACTGCTGTCCGGGTCGCAGCGTTAATCACCTTGCGTCTCAAGCACGTCGATAGTGAGCGGCGGTTAGTCCATCAACACCCAGCAGAGGATGTGGCGACTAAAAACAGCAAAACTATGCTGACTGCTTGGTTCCCCGTGGGAAAGGAATTCGAGCAAATCGTCATCGAATGGATCGGCGAAATGACATCGCTTGATGCCGATCCCGAAACGCCACTGTTCCCGCGCGGTGAAAGACACCTCTTCGGTTCAGAAGATCATCAGAAATGGGAGTTCATTTCCAATGATGATGCCGTTGTGGACATCATGGCAACCGCTGCCGCCGCGGTCGGCGGGAGACGCTTCACGCCTCACCGTTTGCGAGACACCATTGCCAGCATGTTCGACGAGTGGGCAGTGACCTTGGCCGAGCAGAAGGCGCTTAGCCAGAACATGGGTCATGCTGATATGCGGACGACATTCGAGCGCTACGGCCCGGTAAGCGAGAAGCAGCAACACGATCTGATCGCCAATATGTGCCAGCGGGGGAAAACCGAAATCGACTTTGATATCGTGTTGGCTTACGCGAACGCCGAGGATTACAAAAAAAAGTCTATCCGTTTACTGCTTCTTGGCGATCGATAACGCCAAATGGCTAGGTGCGTGGAGCATAAGCAACGGTGCGCACCGGGCCCAGTGCGCCACCCAAGAACTCTCGGGCTCCCTTATCCCTGGGACCGTTCTAGTAAGCCTAGTTCAGGATCAATAGTAAGGAAACTTATATTGGCCCTGTAAAGTCCGCCCGGAATCTATTGTCTCAGGGGTGAACTTCGAAATAAGCTGCCTCGAATCGTCGTGTCGGGAGCTTGATGCACCCACGGACTAGTGGCCGGACCTCAAGAGCTTTAGCTGTCGCATTTTCCGTGTGCATTTAGTGATAATGGGAGAAACGATTTGCACCACTTGATGAAAATCACCCGCGGTCGTGATACTCGCGCCCACCTTGCACGAAGATACGGCATCGACCCCGATCATGCGCTTAATCTTATCGGGGATTGGATCGAATGGGTACGCCGTGAAATGACTTCGTCTGCCGCCGCAGCAGAAAGTCATTATCGTCTGTTCTACGAGGATGGCCTTTTCGAGGACCTGATGCTGCGACTGTATCGTCCCCGCAATCCTATGGGCGACCAACTTGAGCTAGTTATAGCGAGGATGTACATTAGGGAACGCTGCTGCAGAAAAGGGTTCGGCGGGCGTCTATTGAGCAACCTTGAAGATAGTGCGGAAGAAATCAACGCACGCTTCATCGTTGAGAGCGCGAACACTGACATGGGGGGGATTCTAGCAAGGCGTCAAAACTACTCGCCATACGATTTCCAACTCAGAGCAATCTCCACGCCGTACAAATCCCATAACTGTCACTGGTTATTCGTTCCTTCCCTCAAAAATGATACCCTACATCGCTGAGACACGTTGTCCCGATACAGGCTCCAGATAGCTGGCTCTGTGGCAGTTTAAGGCATAAAGCTGACCACGGGGGAGACAACGCGCGCTGACCTTCTCGGCCGCGTATCTCTTCGAATATTTTGTTTCTACCCGCATTGCTTGTCTGGGTTGTGCATCCTAATCTCGCGCCAACCGAGTTTGCGCATTGACCGAGATTGATGACGTCACTGAACTTCGACCATCTGCAGGAGATCAGCCCGGAGCTGCATCGCCTCGGCACGCTGGCCGAGCGCTTCTTTGCCGAGGATGCCAACACCTCGCTGATCAAGAGCCGCCAGTTCGGCGAATACATGGTCAAAGAGATCGCCGCCCTTTCAGGCGTTTATGACCCCGCCGGACGCGAGACAACGAACGATCTCCTTCGGCGGCTCTCGACACAACAGGTTCTGCCGCGCGAAGTGGCTGATATCTTCCATGCGGTCCGCAAGAGCGGCAACGATGCGACCCACAATCTGGCCGGCTCACCTGCCGAAGCGCTCGCGGCGCTCAAGTTCTGCCGCGCGCTCGGTGTCTGGTATCGCCGAACGTATGGGCGCGATCCGGGGTTCAAGCCGGGTCCCTTTGTGCCGCCCCGAGCCTCCACGGATGCCGATCAGGCGACCCAGGCGGAATTGGCCGCGCTGCGTGCCCAGGTCCGGGAAGCGGAGCACAAGCTGGCGGCTGCCCACGCCTCCGCAGAAGACCTCGCCAAAGCCCGCGCCGCTGCCGAAGAGCTCGCCCGCCAGGCGTCAGCCGACAGTGCCGTCTGGGAGCAGACCGCCGTCGAGATGGAGGCCAATCAGGCAGCACTCGCCCGCAAGCTTGCCGACCTGCAGAAGGCGGCCGAGGCCCAGCCCGAGCAGTTGCAGATCGAGTTCAAGCAGGCGGGTCTGAAAGCGGCGAGCAGCCTGGAGCTCGATGAACGCCAGACCCGCCGGCTGATCGACGTGCAGCTTGTCGATGCCGGATGGGAAGCCGACAGCGACCGCCTGGCCTATCAAAAGGGTGCCCGACCGGAGGAAGGCCGCAATCTGGCCATCGCCGAATGGCCCTCCGAAGGTGGCCGGGCGGATTATGCCCTCTTCGTCGGTCTCACCTGCGTTGGTGTCATCGAGGCCAAGCGCGAGAGTGTCGATGTGCCGTCTACGCTGCAGCAGGCCGAACGCTATGCCCGCACCATCGTGCTCACTCCGGAAGAAGCACATCAACACGGCCCCTGGAAGCACGGACTGGATGAGCCCTTCCGCGTACCTTTCGTCTTCGCCACCAATGGCCGGCCCTATGTGCGCCAGTGGGTGACAAAATCCGGTATCTGGTACCGCGATGTGCGGCGCGAGACCAACCAAGCCGTCCCGATGACGAGCTGGTTCTCGCCAAAGGATCTCCTCGACAAGCTCACCACAGACGTCGACACCGCAGCCCAGGGTCTGGCCGAAGAAAGCTTCGGCAAGGGCCGGATGCGTCCCTATCAGGAAGAGGCGATTGCGGCGATCGAGACTGCCGTGGTCGCGGGCCAGCGCGACATCCTCGTGTCCATGGCGACCGGCACGGGCAAGACGCGCACGGCAATCGCGCTGATGTATCGCCTGCTCAAACACAAGCGCTTCCGCCGCATCCTCTTCCTCGTCGACCGCAAGGCGCTTGGCCGGCAGACAAGCGACGCGCTGGAAACCACCGAGATCGAGGGCATGCTGAACTTCGCCCAGATCTACAAGGTCGCCGGGCTGGAGCAGAAGCTGCCGGAGGAAGAGGACCAGGTGCAGGTTGCGACCGTCCAGTCGCTGATCGCCCGTATCCTCAACGAGCCGGACCCGGCGAAGCGCCCGACGCCGGGCACGTTCGACTGCATCATCGTGGACGAAGCCCATCGTGGCTACACGCTGGATGCTGAACTGCGCGAAAGCGATATCGGCTTCCGCAACATCGATGACTACCAGTCGGCCTATCGTCAGATCCTCGATTACTTCGATGCCGTGAAGGTGGCGCTGACGGCCACACCGGCTTTGCACACCCGCGAGATCTTCGGCCATCCAGTCTTCCACTATGGCTATCGTCAGGCCGTCGTCGAAGGTTACCTCAACGATCACCTGCCCCCCAAGCGCATCACCACGGCGCTGTCGGAGGCCGGCATCCATTTTGAGGGTGGTGAGACTGTAGAGATCATTGACCGCAGGACCGGCCAGATCGAGCTTTTCGATCTGCCGGATGATGTCCCGCGGGACTATGATGTCGGAGATTTCAATAAGAAGGTCTATTCAGAATCCTTCAACCGCATCGTTTGCCGCGCCATCGCTACCGAGATCCCGCCGTCGAAACCCGGCAAGACGCTGATCTTTGCCGCCCGCGATACCCATGCGAATGACATAGTGCGCCTGCTGATCGAAGAACTGCAGGAGGAATACGGCGCTGACGCGGTGCCGCATGGCATGGTGATGAAGATCACCGGTGACAGGAGTGTCGACGACCCGGACGCCTTGATCCTGAAGTTCAAGAACGACCCCTATCCGAAATATGTCGTCACCGTCGACCTGCTCACCACAGGCGTCGACGTGCCCTCCATCTGCAATCTCGTCTTCGTCCGCCGGGTCAAGAGCCGCATCCTCTACGACCAGATGATCGGTCGCGCCACGCGGCTCTGCCCTGACATCGGCAAGGAGCATTTCCGCATCTTCGATGCCGTCGATCTCTATGCCGAGCTGCAGGAGATGAGCGACATGCGCCCGGTCGTCGTCAAGCCGGATATCGCGCTCGGCCAGCTCGTCACCGATCTGCAGAAAGCGGAAACGGACGAGGACAAGAGCTGGGTGGCAGCCCAGGTCATTGTGCGCATGCGAAGCCTGGTCAAGCGCATGGATGCCGAGACCCGCGAGACCTTCGAGCGCCACACGGGCGAGAGCCCCGACATGGCGCTGCAGCGGCTCTCCACCCGCTCCGGTGCCGAGTTGCAAGAGTGGCTGGCCGTCCATCCCCGCGCCGTCGAGCTTCTGGAACGCCGCCCACGCTTCACGGACAAGAACGATGGCGTGGTCGTCTCCACCCATGAGGACGAGCTGCTGCGCATCGAAGAGATTTTTGGCAAGAACACGACGCCCGAGGATTACATCACAGGCTTTGAACGCTTCGTGCGCGAAAACATGAACCAGGTTCCGGCGCTGATCGCCGTCACCCAGCGCCCGCGTGATCTCACCCGCAAGGAACTCTCGGAACTCGCAGGCCTGCTCGACGAGAAGAACTATTCCGAAGCCATGCTGCGCGCCGCTTATGGCCGCGCCCGCAATGCCGATATCGCCGCCCATATCATCGGCTTCGTCCGCCAGGCAGCTCTCGGCGATCCGCTGATCCCCTATGCCACCCGCGTTGATAACGCGATCGTCAAAATCGAGGCCTCGCGCCCCTGGACGAGCAAGCAGAAGGAGTGGCTGCGCCGCATCGGTCGCGCCCTGAAGGATAAGCCGGTGGCCGATCCGACCCTGCTCGATCAGGGCGCCTTTGCCGACAAAGGCGGCTTCAAGCGCATCGCGCAGGAGTTTGATGGCGAACTCGATGAGGTGTTGCACGCCTTCAACGAGGCGATCTGGGCGCCGCCTGCTGCGTGACCCCTCACGCCATCGTTGACCAGAGCCTACCGCTCGCTACAACCGCAATCACAATCCCGGATCAGATGAGAATCAAGCCATGAATGCCAATGCCATCGTCCAGAAACTCTGGCGCCTCTGCACGGTCCTGCGCAAGGACGGCATCACCTACCAGCAATATGTCACCGAGCTGACCTATCTGCTGTTTCTGAAGATGATGGCCGAGCGCAACCGCGAGACGGGCAGCCTGCCCAAGGGCATGCGCTGGGCGGATTTGGTCGCGGCAAACGGTCTGGCGAAGCTTGAACACTACCGCAAGGTTCTCGTCACCCTCGGCGCCGCCAGCTCACGCCTCGGCGAAGACGATGTTCTCCTCTCGCCCCCCGGCGAAAGTGCCAACCCGGAAGATCGCAAGCGTTATGCCGATGCCCGCCCGCTGTCGGAGATGGTGCAAAAAATCTTCGACAACGCCTCCACCTTCCTGCGCGAGCCGCAAAACCTGACGACACTGGTCACCGCCATCGACGAGCTCGACTGGTTCTCTGAAGAGCGCGACCAGTTCGGCGATCTCTATGAAGGCCTGCTGCAAAAGAACGCGGAAGAAACCAAGCGCGGCGCGGGGCAGTATTTTACCCCCCGCGTGCTGATCGAGCTTCTGGTCCGTCTCATGCAGCCAAAGCCCGGCGAGATCATCCAGGATCCCGCCGCCGGCACGGGCGGCTTCCTGATTGCCGCCGACCGCTACATGAAGGCGCACACCGACGACTATCTTGATCTCGGCGAGAAGGAGCAGGAGTTCCAGAAGCGCCGTGCCATCCACGGCATGGAAAACGTGCCGGGCACGCTGCGTCTGCTTTTGATGAACCTCTATCTGCACGACATCGACGGTGACCATGTAGATCTCGGTGACACGCTTTCCGACAAGGGCAAGACCCTTGGCCGCGCCAATCTCATCCTCACCAACCCGCCCTTCGGCCCGGCCGGTGGCGCACCGACCCGCGATGACCTCTCCGTCACGGCGAACGTCTCCTCCTACCAGCTTCCCTTTGTCGAACACTGCATCCGCGCGCTGCAGCCCGGTGGCCGCGCGGCGATCGTCGTGCCCGACAACGTGCTCTTCGAAGATGGACGCGGGCGCGAACTGCGCCGCATGATGATGGACTGGTGCGACCTGCACACCATCCTGCGCCTGCCGACCGGCATTTTTTATGCCCAGGGCGTCAAGACCAATGTGATCTTTCTGACGCGCGGCAAGACCGAGAGTGGCAACACCAAGGCCACCTGGATCTATGACCTGCGCGCCCAGATGCCGAAATTCGGCAAGACGACGCTGCTGACGGAGGCCCATTTCGAAGGGTTTGAAAAAGCCTTTGGAACAAGCCCCTATGGCAAGGAGCGCGGCCCGGACGAAGGCGAAGCCGGCCGCTGGCGAGAGTTCACCCGCGAGGCCATCGCCGCGCGTGGCGACAATCTCGATATCGCCTGGCTGCGCGAGGCAGAAGAAGAAGCGGAAGAAGGCCTCATCGAACCCGACGACATCGCCGTCGCCATCCTCGGCCATCTTCAGGCCGCGATGCTGGAGGTTGAGGCGCTGATGGCAGAGCTGGGCGATGAGCTGCCGGAGGCGGCGGAATGAGTTTCGGCGAGGCAATTACGGATCTTGTAAATGAATCACTCGATCCAATTCTTCAGTCAGCTCAGACATGGCAGCGCGTGCCGTTGGCCGAAGTTGTCGATATACTTAACGGGTATCCGTGGCCGTCTTCGGGCTTCTCAGGCGACCGTGGGCACCCCGTAATTCGAATTCGCAACGTTCTCGACGGTGAAACGTCGACATTCTATGAAGGCGAAATCGTCGATGGCTATTGGGTTCTTCCCGGCGAGTTGCTCGTGGGAATGGACGGTGATTTCAATCGCAACTTTTGGAGCGGACCGACAGCACTGCTAAATCAGCGTGTTTGTAAACTGACGACAAAGCCTGGCTTTTACGACGCGAGGTTCCTGTACCACGTGCTCCCTGGCTACCTCGGGCTTATCAACAAACACACGTCATCGGTGACCGTCAAACATCTGTCATCGAAGACCCTCGGGGAGATACCCTTACCCCTCCCACCGCTGGCCGAGCAAAAGCGCATCGTGGCCAAGCTGGATGCGCTGAACGCGAAATCGGCCCGCGCCCGCACCGAGCTCGCCCGCATCGAAACCCTCGTCTCCCGCTACAAACAGGCCGTGCTCAGCAAGGCGTTCAGCGGGGAGTTGACGGCGAGCTTCGAGAGAGGAAACAGCGCCGCACCGCTAGACACGGATTCTAACGTCGACCAACTCTGGTCTATACCTGAGACTTGGACTTGGTGCCGCACTGACCAAATTGGGCGCGTTGGCTTGGGTCGTCAGCGATCGCCAAAGAACCATGAGGGGCCGCAAATGCGCCCCTACCTCCGGTCAGCAAACATCACTTGGGCGGGGGTGGATACAAGCGATGTCAAGGAAATGAACTTCGACGATGCAGACTTCAAACGCTTTAAGCTTGAGGTCGGGGACGTGTTGTTGAATGAAGGATCCGGGAGTGCGAAAGAGGTTGGAAAACCTGCTATCTGGCGGGGAGAGATAGCCGACTGTTGCTACCAGAATACCCTCCTGAGAGTTCAGCCGCACAGATGCTCTTCGGAGTACGCCTATTACTATTTCCTATTGAGTGCTCGTGCTGGGCGATTTGTTTCGAGTACTCAAGGGGTGAACATCCAGCACATCGGACGTGAAGGCCTTGCGTGCTACCCGTTCCCGTTGGCACCGGAGCCCGAACAACACGAAATCGTCCGCCGCATCGAATCCGCCTGCGCCAGGGTCGACCGGCTGGCGAAAGAGGCAAAGCGCGCGCTGCAACTGGTGGGACGGCTGGACGAGGCGATCCTGGCCAAAGCCTTCCGCGGCGAACTGGTGCCCCAGGACGAAAACGACGAACCCGCCAGCTCATTGCTGGACAGAATTAGGGAGGCGCGGACGGGCGAGCTTTCTCGACCAAAGAGACGGGCGTCTGCAACGAAGGGAAAGGTTCACGACATGGCACGCACGATCATCGAAGCGCTAGCAGAAGCGAAAGACTGGCTCGCAGCGCAAGAACTCTTTGCAAGCTGCGGTGTACGAGATGGATCCTCAACCGAAGATGTTGAAAAACTCTACAGGCAGTTGTTGGATTTAGAACGGCAAGACAGAGTTGAGATCGAAGAAGTGTCAGACCCCCTGACCGGAGCAAAGCTGGGCAATAGGGTCAGATTGCGAAAGTAAATTTCGATGAGGCTCGATAAATTCAGGATTGGCAGCGCCAAAGACAGCCCTACGCATGCCTACAAAAACCTCAAAGATGTCTCCATCGATTTTGAGGAAAAGCAGTGGGTGACAGTCGTCATCGGCTGGAACGGCACCGGGAAATCCAACGTTCTGGAGGCACTCTCCATAATCTTCCGGGAACTGATCAGCCCTCGGAATCCGCCGCGCCCTCAGATCGATTTCGCCTTTGAACTGTACTACGAGATTGGCAAAGAGGCTGATGCTCGCAAGATCTATCTCGAAAATGATCCGGACCGTTCTGAGCCGTTGATGGTTGAAGTGGAGCTGCTGGCACCATCTTCTACACTGGCGGAAGTTTTCACCAGACGTCCGATGCGCGTGTCGGAGTTTCTAAAGGATGATAAGAACTTACCGCGTTTCGTATTCAGCTACTATTCTGGAGAAAGCAGTCGACTAAAGAACGTTTATGCGCCTTACCTGGCCAGATACGATAAGCAGCTTCGGTCCGGAGAAGACCCTGGCCTAAAGCGCCTCTTTTTTGCGTTGCCAGAACATAGCCAGTTCGTCCTCCTGGCTTTTCTTATAGTGGAAAGTCCGGTCGTCCGAAGGTTTCTAGCAGAACAGCTCAATCTGGACCCCCAAACCGGGCTGGATTCGGTACTGTTCGTTCTGCGGCAACCTCCTTGGAACTCAAGGGACGGCGATAGCCGCTTTTGGAATGCAAAGGGCGTCGTTCAAGGCTTTCTTGACCGGCTCATGAAAATCTCGCTCTGCCCTATCGAGATAAAACGCACAGAGATCATCTCTCAGTGGGGCAATCGCAAGCAGTTGGAGTTCAAGTATTTTCTAATTAAAGACTTGGAAGCGTTGCGAACGTTGGTCGGCGAGCAGACACCAGCGGAGTTTTTTCGCGACCTTGAGAGCACGCACGTTTCTCAGCTTATCGATGAGATCCGCATCAACGTGCGGGTAAAAAAGAACGAAGCTCCCATCACGTTTGCGGAGTTGAGCGAAGGGGAACGTCAGCTCCTCACGGTGTTGGGACTGATGCGTTTCACTGCCGGGCAGGAGAGCCTGTTTCTTCTGGACGAGCCGGACACACATCTAAATCCCCGTTGGAGCGTGGACTATCTGAGATACATTGAGGATTTCATTTCCGAAACGGAAGGGAAGCCGGATTCGTTCACCAGTCACGTGGTGTTGACCACGCACAATCCCATGGCAATCGCTGAACTGCAGCGCGAGCAAGTCCAGATACTGGTCGTGCGGGAAAGCGAAGATCGGCGCCGGATCGATGCAGTTTTTCCCGAAGAGAGTCCGAAGGGGATGGGCTACGCATCCATCATCACGAGCGACATGTTCGGTATCGCGTCTACCTTGGATCGAGACACGCAGACGCTGTTGGAGAAGCAGCGTGAACTCGGTAGTCGCGAAAAGCTTACGCAGAATGAGGAGAAGGATCTCGGTGAGGTCAACAAGGAGCTGGAGCGGTTCGGATTCCGCTTCGAACACCCTGACGATGAATACAAGCGATACCTGAAGCTGAGGAGCGAATGGCTCCATAAGCGTTTCGAGACGCAAAAAGTAGAGGATATCGCTGACGGCGTTGCTCGCTTGAGCCGCGAGGAACGCGAGCAGATTGCAAAGAAAATAGTAGCAGAAGTCCTGAACGAGGTAGATGGGGACGACGACTAATGCGGTGGATCGACCAAGATCGGATTGAGCTCCCAGAAGGTTGGCTAGATAAGGCCGCTGCCGCTAAGAAAGAGATGGAAGAGAGGGGGCTCAAACCTGACGATTTCTCAGATGTCTGGCGATGCCTGAAAGATAGATTTGCTCTGCTATCCGACAAGAGGTGTTGGATTTGTGAAGCGCCGTCTGCACGGTCAGATAACGCAATCGACCACTTTCGGCCTAAGAACCGGGTAGCAGAGGCTACGAAAGAGCCGTCCGGATACAGATGGCTTGCATTCGACTATAAGAATTTCCGCTACATTTGCACGTTCTGCAATAGCAGACGTTGCGATGTCATGAATGGCACAGCAGGCGGCAAAGCCGACCATTTTCCGTTACGCGATGAAGCTAACCGCGCCTACCTGGCGACTGATGATCTTGATCATGAGGAGCCGATCCTACTCGACCCCTGTGACGACGCGGATTGGAAGCTGCTGGGATGCTCCCTCGAGTCGGGTCATCCCGTGCCTGCGACCAACGACACTGACGAGCAGAAGCGGGTCGAGGTATCGATAGAACTCTACCATTTGCATCAGGATGCGTTGAAGAAGATGCGTCTGACCCAGGTCAGAGACCTTGATCAGAAAATAGCATTTGCGAAGGATCGCTACGAGGAACTAGACGGCAGCCCGAAGCGTCAGAGGAAACTCAAAGAGGCTTTGACCGCAATCCGGCGTGTTATCTCACCGGGCTCTGACTTCAGCGGCGAGATGTACAATCATGTAAAGAAGCGCCGGGACAAGGATTATCCCTGGCTTCAAAGCCTTGTGGACTCGTAGATGCCAATACCCGTCTATCAGACCCTCATGCTTCCGGTGCTGCGCCTTGCCGCTGCTGGTGAAACCCGTGTGGCCGACGTGGCGGAACGCATCGCAGATGATCTTTGCCTGACCCAAGCCGAGCGCGACGAGCTTCTCCCGAGCGGCCGTCAGCGCCTGCTGCACAATCGCATCCACTGGGCGAAGTTCTACATGAGTAAGGCCGGGCTGATCACCTCGCCCGCGCGCGGCCGCTTTGTGGCCACCGACAAAGGTAAGGCGCTGCTGGCGACGTCCCCGGAACGCATCGACGTGGCTCTTCTGATGCAGGAGCCCGAGTTCCGCGAATTCTACAAAAACGAAGGCGCGGCAGCAGAAGAGAATGGCATTCCTGCCAAACCCGTCCAAGACACCTCTGCCCGGACGACGCCGGAAGAGCAGATCGATGCCGCGCACGCGTCCATGCAGGCAGCCCTGCGCGATGAATTGCTTGAGCGCATCTTGTCAAACAGTCCTGCATTCTTCGAGCAGCTCATCGTCGATCTGCTCGTCGCCATGGGCTATGGCGGCAGCCACAAGGACGCCGCTGCTCAACTCGGCCGCTCCGGTGACGGCGGTGTCGACGGCATCGTGAACGAAGATCGCCTCGGCCTCGACCGGATCTATATCCAGGCCAAGCGCTATGCGCCCGGCAACCCCGTCGGCCGCCCTGATGTCAACGGCTTCGTCGGCAGCCTCGTCGGCCTCGGCGCCACTAAGGGCGTCTTAGTCACGACCTCCACCTTCAGTCAGCCTGCGCGGGACTTCGTCAAGCATCTGTCCCAGCGTGTCATCCTCATCAACGGGCAGGAACTGGCCGATCTGATGATCGAACATGGAGTTGGGGTGCGCAGCTATCGAACGGTCGAGTTCAAGCGGCTGGATGAGGACTTTTTCGGGGAGGAGTGAGGGTGCTCAATTGCGGAAGTGCATTTACCTACACGGAGACAAAATTGCTTCCACTGCCCTTGTGGGCGGCAAGAACGTCAATTGGCCATCTCAAGCCACAACATGTGGTGGAGCTACGCAGGGAAATCGTGGTTTACAAACCTGAAGCCCACGCTCTCCCAATCACGCCATCCAATCTCCGCTTCACGTTGCCATTTTGGAGGCGAGATCGATTTTACTTGGGTTAGTCGGCCGTCGACTTCCTCAAACCAAGCGCACTTGCCATCGGCGAAAGCAAATGGAATAAAATTTCGCTTTTCTTCAGATGTGTCTCTACGATTTTCTTGTCTACGTTCCAGTTGATCTATTTTCCATGGCTCAGAAATATTCGATTCCTGTTTTACCATTTCTTTCAATGCCAGCCTAGAAAGTACTACATCAATTTTATCTAGCGATGATTCAATTGAATTTCTTACAAAATTATTAAAACCTATACTGTTGTAATGAGTCTTCCCTAATTTAAGGTTTTCAGCGGTCTGTTTTTCCGGTGGAATTTTCGTATCAATATCCAATTGATGTCCTGTTTTTATGTAGAATACAGGATCAGGGAAGTTTAATTCTCTATTATATTCAGATTCATCGTATTTAAACAATGTAAGCACATAGTATTGAGCAGGAAAGACTCGCTCGGAACTGTGGGTGCGCTTAAACGGACTCCAGCGACAGGTTCTAGGCAAAGTCCAATTTTGTGGGCTGTCGGTGCTCTTCAACTCGTACGTCAAGCCCCAATGGAGCTGGAGGTCAAACGTGTCCATATGTGGCTGGTTTTTATAGATCGGGTCAGTGCTTGCATTCAACTTGCCTCCGGACGAATCGTCATGAGTCCATTTTGAGATTGTAGGGCCCGCTATTCGATGGCTCCTTTCTCGCAGATGGCGAACTAGAAGAAACTCAATAATCGACCCTCGGATGACGGGTGTATGAACATTCGAGAAGGCCCAATTCTTGTAATCCTCGAAATTCATTTGCGTGTCATGCGAGCCGAGAAAGAAGTTTGTGCTGTCGTCAGTCATTATCTGCCTCACTGAGTAATGGCGTCAGGCAATACAACTCAATGGTTTGCAAACAAGTTAATGCACGCCGGCGTGTTGAATCTCATTCAGTGCATGTGCAGAGTGTCCGGCCACCGCTATCTGTTGTTCAATCTACAGCCGCGATCCACGTGGAAAGTGCTCAATCAGGTCAACCGAATTGCCAGAAAAAATTCATAAGAGGGTCCGCAGCTTCATGCAGCGAGTTAGTTTAACTGCCACGCTCCATAGATATGGAGGGTTTCCGTTATGAATCCTTCAGAATTCTATGCGAACACGGCCGCAACAGATTTCACCATTAATTTCTTTTTGAAGGCAGGGCCGCACCCGAGGTATGGGCTCCTAGCTGCGCCGTTCTTCACCACTAATGAACCCATCGAAGCTCTGACGGGCAAAGGTTGTGATGTACGGCTAATTGTTCGGTTTTCGCCGATCACTACGCCGGCAGCTCTAAGGCAAGCCTTTGTGAATCCTAATGTTAAAGTCCGCTATTTTACAGACGCCAAATTTCACACAAAGCTCTATATCGTGGACGATGTAGCACTCGTCGGCTCCGCCAATTTGACTGACAACGGTCTGAAAGCAAATCGCGAACTTTCTATTCTACTGAAGCAGGATCGTGACGAGGCCTTCTACGCACTGCCCAATCTGTTTGACGAGTTGTGGAACGACGCAGACGTTTTGAGCGATGAAGTGCTCCGCCAATATGAAAAGGCGTTCAAATCCTCGGAAAAACCCCAGGGTGAGGAGGCTTTCGAGAAGTTCATTCATAAATTCATCAAGCCGGCAGCTCCCAAGAGTATCGTCGTTGGCAGCGCAAAAAGGTCTAAAGAGCGGGCTTTCATCCAGGGGTTTCGACGAAAATATGATGAAATCCTGGTCCCAGCCCACCAGGAAATTCTTGAGGTTGCCCAACAGAATGGCTTTGGTCGTCCAGAGTACGCTGGTCAGGATCCGCAGATTGAAATGGGTAGGTTCCTTGGCTGGCTGCGTCTGACACTAGGCAGCGGCGATGGTTGGCGAGAGACATCATTGCTGAGCAATGCAAAGGATCGCGCTGCGCGGATCGCTGACTATGTCCAAATCTGGCAGTCCACAGACGATACCGTGATGGGCGATATGTACCACGCTTCCACAGAGATCGAAAATATTAGTAACATTCGGACTTACCTCTGTGATCCCGAAGAGTTGCAGCGCTTAAGCTTTGACGAGCTCTTTCGACACCTAACGGGTTGCCACGCATTTCTCGAGCGCTTGCGCTTTGCCTCCAAGGAGATCGGGCAGGACCTATCTGGCATCGAGCGGTTGCGCATCGACTTCCAGAGGAGGAACACATTGGAGGCCGTTGTTCGAACCGTTGGCTATCTTCTATCCGGCTCGGGTGATGCAATTGAGCGGGCCTACGACTGCATATACGGCAGCTATAAGCTCATCGGCTTCGGTGAGGCGTGCGTAATGGAGCTACTTGGATGGGGAGACCCTAACCGTCCTCCATTCAATAACCGATCCATTCGCGGCATCCGTTTATTGGGTTTTGACGTGGAGCACCTGGTCGCTGGGGAGTAGTCAAACTCTAAGTGATCAAATCACGGCACGGCACACAAAGGCTGGCATGGAGTTCGGAAATGCAACAGCGTGGGTTCGATTGTACATGGACGACTGCTAGATGGGATATCGATTAGATAGCCGTCCATAGATTCGCTCCCAAATATAGTTTTGTGAATATGTTCGACGGATTAGCCGCCGTGCTGATTCTAAGGAGAAGCGGCGATTTCTATTTGAACGTGGTATGCGCGCGAAAGGCGTCGAAAACCCTCTATCATGCCTTCTAGGTCATTGCTGATCTCAGATGAATCGCGGATGATTTTCAAGGCAAGGGTATCTATGTTGATTTCCGACCAGGCAGGCGCTTCTGCATCGGAGCGGCCGAAATTAAGCGGCCCGATCGCGTCGTGACAACGATTTCTACGGGATTCAAGTTCCCTGCGAAAGTGATCTGTCGACGCTGCCAGGTGGCCATCGAATAGCTTGCTGCCGTCAATAAATGCTTGCCGATTGATCACCTTCTCGCAGAGCGTCAGGGCCCGGCTGAGATTTCCCGCAAGTTCGGCAGCACCTTCCCGAAAATCCTCCCCATGTCGGCGATTAGTGGCTCGACTGATCCCAAAGTCTATCGCCATTAGTATTCGTTGTAGTTCGGCGGCTTGCGGAATTAGAGCACGTTCCACGGACAGACGATCTGATCTCAGGGTAAGCTGTACCAGTTCCTTGTGGCGAGCCTCTTGAGCTGCATCGGTCCTGTGCATGACATATATTGTCGCACTCGCTGCGATGACTGCGGCCAAGCCCGTAATCAGGGTTTGAAATTCCGACAAAAAGTCGCGCAGACAGCTGGTTCCGTTCTCCTTCGAGAATGCACATAACACGGAGTGAGCTGGCTCCGAGAAAACCAGTACAGCCAACAGCACGGAAGAGAAGATCGCCAGAGCGATCCACGTTAGCCAACCAGCTGACTTGCCATCCGATATCACTGCGATTAGCCCCACCCATCAACGCGCGAACCATAGGCCGCATTGCATTTCGACTTCAATGGAGGATTGTGCCACATCCACAATGGCTCCGATGGTATGGCCCAAGAGCGATCGGTATCACTGTTTAGGCGACGGCACGAAGTACGCGTATGTGACGAGCCGAGGTCGCGCTCGCTTCGGAAGAGTCTTGAGGCAGAGTGGCTGAGCGCGCTTTTAATTCGTTAGGCAAAATCTTTCCCAAGCGACCATCATCGTCCTTCGCTGCTCTAGCAGGTCGGTTCTATGATAAGCAGCCTCGACTGCGCTTCTGACCGTATGTGCGAGCGCTCTCTCTGCCACATCTTTTGGGAAGCCGTTTTCAGACGCCCAGTCTCGGAAGCTCGACCGGAAGCCGTGCGCAGTTGCCATCCGACCTGCCACGTCGCTGGTCACTTTTTTGTCGCGCAAGAACTTAGTCAGTGTCATGGCGCTCACTGGCGTGTTCTTTCTTGAAGGGAAAACCAAGCCCTCACCAGTTGCGGACTGGTGCAACTGATGTTCGAGTATCTCGATGCCGCGAGGAGTCAAAGGAACTCGGTGGATGACCTTCGCCTTCATGCGCGACGCAGGAACAATCCAGACTGCGCTGTTAAAATCAATTTCCTCCCAGCGCATCTTACGAACCTCACCTGATCGGCTTGCCGTCAAAATCAGAAGCTCAAGCATTCGCTTCGTCTGCGTAGACGCCCCCAAGTGGACCACGCCGCGCAATAGGTCCGGAAGGTGGCGCCATGGCACTGCTGGGTGATGTTCGACGCGCTCTCTTTTCCCCGGCTGTTTGGGTAGCAATTTGTCAACAACCCGGACGGGGCTGGCTAGAATAAAGCCGTTGGCGGCGCACCACTCCATAACCGCATCGCAGCGCTGCTTTACGCGGGATGCGGTTTCAGGTTTCTCCAGCCAGATTGGTTTCAGGCAGCTGGCAAAATCAGCCGGGCCAAGTTCGCTCACTGGTCGATTGCCCAACTTAGGAAACACCGAAGCTACGAGAGTGTTTATCCATTGATTTGAATGCTTGGCGTTCCGGAATCCCGCTGAGAGATCGGCGTGCACCGCTCGGGCAGCTTCCTCAAATGTTGGTATGCGGGCCTTCAAGCTTGCATCGTCTGCGGCGGCGCGCCGCTCCTCAAGAGGATCAATTCCAGCCTCGATCTTTGTGCGTACCTCGAATGCTCGAGTTCGAGCATCTCGGATCGGCACCGCCGGGTAGCTGCCTAGTCCCATATCTCGTCGCTTGGAGGTTATGGGTGACACAAACCGTAAGATCCATTTTCCGGTGCCGGGGGTCTGGGCCGGGAAAAGGTAAAGCCCCTTGATCGTGCCATCGAGCACGGGCTTATCGCCTGACTTTAACTTCCTGGCTCTCGCATCGCTCAGCATTTCGACCTCCTCGTCGTTGGTGGAAGTCAGTCCTAGCCCATCATATAGCCCATCACAAGGTGCGCGATTTGATGTGACTCAATGCTACCGGATGCGGTAGAAAGCAACGAAAGATCTGAAAATAATTAATAAAAATCATTGCCTTAAACGATATGTTCTAGGAACATCTATGCATATAGATAGCGGACACCCTCTCCGCTATTTTCCTGCCCAAAATTATGCACTCTCCTGGATGTCGCTCCACGCCCTCCGGAAGCGAGAGCACTCTCTCGACCCTACTCTCATCGCATTTCTCATGCGATCGCAGGATGAGGGGACTGGTGTGAGATATGACTTGTATTTCCGCCCAGATCTGACAGGCTAAAAACACGACGTTTATTACCTCTGATCGATTGGGATGCTTTTTTCCGCAGCTACAGAATTGCGCTGCAGGCAGCATCCGAGTTTTTATTCGGCCGCATTCAAACAGTCATCGCGTCCTGTCGCAGGGTCGAGCCGTGCCTTTCCCTAGATGAACCCAGCAGGCGGCGGCGTTTACTGTTATCGCAGCACTGGCCTGCGAAGGAGGCCGTATGAGCAAGCACAAATATGCGGTCGGTACCATGATCGTCCTCAAAGAGGGACCTGTCCGTTATTCGCGGGCGACAGGTGTATGCAAGGTCCTAGCTATGCTGCCCGTAACCGGCGGTGCGCGACAATACCGCGTTCGCTTTGAGAGCGAGAGTTTCGACCGCTGCGTGGCGGAAGACGACATCGACCCCAATTACAGCCATGCGCCCGTGCTGGCCCCGACAACCAAAACCAAGGAAAAAGCATCATGGCTAAAGGCCAGCAGCGTTCGAACCGCGAAGTGAGAAAGCCGAAGAAGGACAAGGAAAAGCCATCAGCGGCGCCTGTGTCCACCTTCAATACACAGATGAAGAGTGCCGAGGCATCAAGCCCCAAAAAGCGCTGATCAGCCGAGGGGGCCGGTTGCCATTGAGTGCCGTCCCCCTTCGCGCTGCTCAACTTCGTGCCTGGCACGTGCCTCATGCATTCGGCTTTCCCTTTTGGCCGAAGATGCGCTATGGGCAGGCGCATGAACACCGCGTCTTTCACCATCCTTCTGGGCGGCCATCTCACCGTTACCGATCGTCTGCGGGCGGTGACCGGTGGCAGTCGTGTGATTGCCGCCGACAGCGGCATGCGACATGCTGCATCCCTCGGGGTCATACCCGAGCTCTGGGCCGGTGATTTCGACAGCAGCGATGCGGCCCTCACTGCCTTGTGGCCGAATGTGGAACGCCACACCTATCCCGCCACCAAGGCTGCGACCGACGGAGAGATTGCTGTCGCCGAAGCCATTGCGCGCGGCGCCACGCGGCTCATCTTTGCCGGTGCTCTCGGCGGCGAGCGTTCCGATCATGCGCTCCAGCATTATCTGAACGCGCTCGGCCTCGTCGAAGACGGGTTCGAGGTGGTTTTGACCTCTGGCGACGAGGAGGCTTACCCGTTTGCCGATGAAAGCCAACTCGAACTGGAACTGCCCAAGGGAGCGTTGTTTTCAGTCCTCGGCTTCACCGCGCTCGAAGGGCTGACCATCCGCAACGCGCGTTATCCGCTCACCGATTTCGCGCTGTCCTTCGGGTCGTCGCGGACCATTTCCAATGTCGCCGAAGGCCCGATTTCGGTCTCGCTCACCCGCGGCCGCGCTGTCCTTCTGGCGCGCCCTTATGATTTTTCCGGAGCCTGAAGCCTTGGCGCCTCCCATTCTGAAACTTGACGATATTTTCCTGTCCTTTGGCGGCACGCCGCTCCTCAATGGGGCCGGCCTGCAGGTCGAACCGGGCGACCGCATATGCCTGGTCGGCCGCAACGGGTCGGGCAAATCGACGCTGATGAAGATTGCTGCCGGCCTCGTCGAGGCGCAGTCGGGCGAGGTGTTTCGTCATCCCTCTTCAACTATCCGTTACCTGGAACAGGCACCGGATTTTGCCGGCTACTCGACCGTGCAGGCCTATGCCGAAGCTGGGCTCGGGCCAGGTGACGATCCGTACCGGGTCAGCTATCTGTTAGAGCATCTCGGCCTGACCGGTCAGGAAGACCCGACGCGGCTCTCCGGCGGCGAAGCGCGTCGCGCGGCGCTCGCCCGGGTGCTGGCGCCCGAGCCTGATATCCTGATGCTTGATGAGCCGACGAACCATCTTGACTTGCCGACGATTGAATGGCTGGAAGGCGAGCTGCAGAAGACCCGAAGCGCGCTCGTGCTCATTTCGCATGACCGACGTTTTCTCGAAAAAATCTCGACGGCCACCGTCTGGCTGGACCGCGGCCTGTCGCGGCGCCTCGCCCGTGGCTTTGCCCATTTCGAGGAGTGGCGCGACAAGGTTCTGGAAGAGGAAGAAATCGAGCAGCACAAGCTTGGCCGTCAGATTGAGCGCGAAGAACACTGGCTGCGCTACGGCGTCACCGCCCGGCGCAAGCGCAACATGCGGCGTCTCGGCAATCTGCAGGCTCTGCGTGCCGATTTCCGCGGCCATAAAGGACCGCAGGGGACAATCCAGGCCGCCGTCAGCGAAGGGCGCGAAAGCGGCAAACTGGTGGTCGAGGCGGAGAAGATCACCAAGGCCTATGGTGACCGGACCATCGTGGCACCCTTCTCGATCCGCGTGCATCGCGGCGACTGCATCGGCCTGATTGGCCCCAACGGTGCCGGCAAGACGACACTTTTGAAGATGTTGACCGGTCAGTTGAAGCCGGACGAGGGCGTGATCAAGCTCGGCACCAATCTGGAAATCGCGGTGCTCGACCAGAAGCGCGAGGATCTCAATCCGGATGACACGCTCGCCCATTACCTGACCGACGGGCGGGGCGAGAATCTGCTGGTCAATGGCGAGCAGAAGCATGTCACCGGCTATATGAAGGACTTTCTCTTCCAGCCGGAACAGGCCCGCACGCCGATCCGCAATCTCTCGGGCGGCGAACGCGCGCGGCTGATGCTGGCGCGGATCATGGCGAAGCCGTCTAACCTGTTGATCCTCGACGAGCCGACCAACGACCTCGATATCGAGACGCTTGATCTGCTGCAGGAGATCGTGGCGGGGTATGCCGGCACCGTGATACTCGTCAGCCACGATCGTGATTTTCTCGACCGAACCGTTACCTCGACCATAGCGCCGGCCAATCCGGATGCGCCAGATGGCCGCTGGATCGAATATGCCGGCGGTTATTCCGACATGTTGGCTCAGCGCAAGGGTGTTGAGGACGAGCGCAAGCGGGCGGAAAAGGCCGAGAAGGCCAAGGCGCAGGACGCTTCGGGCGGGAAGTCGGCCGAGGCTGGCTCCAAGGCCAAGGGCAAGCTCTCCTTCAAGCAGAAGTTTGCACTCGAGAACCTGCCAAAGGAAATGGAAAAGGCCGAGAAGGAGATCGCTGCGCGCGAAGCGAAGATGGCCGATCCCAATCTCTTCACCAAGGATCCCGCCACCTTCAACAAGCTTGCCGCCGAAATGGAGACGCTGCGCGCCGACGTGACGCGGATGGAAGAGCAATGGCTGGAACTCGAGATGCTGCGTGAGGAGCTCGAAGGTTAATCAGCGGCGTCAGGCGGCCGCGTCCGTCAGGCGCTCGAGATGGACGAGCTTCGCACCGGTGGCTGTAGCAAAGGCGGCTGAACGGCCGATATAGAGCAAGGTCGTGTCCTTCATGTCACCCAGCAAGGCTGCGAGGCGCGCTTCCGTATCGGGTTCCAGGCCTTCCAGCACATCGTAAAAAACGATCCATTGCGGCTTGCGGAGAAGAATATTGGCAAAGGCGAGTGCCATTTGCTCATCCTTGTCGAGCATCCTCTCCCAGCGCGCCCGCTCATCGAGGCGCGTGCTCAGATGGGACAGGCCGACCATCGCCAGAGTGGACTTCATCTCGTCGTCGGTGAAACGTGCAGAGGCCATGGGATAGGCGAGAAGGCTGCGTAGCCTTCCTTCGGGCAGATAGCTGATCTGCGGCACGAAGAGGATATCGGCGCCGACTGGCAATAAGATGCGCCCCTTGCCGAATGGCCAAAGGCCAGCCAGGGCATTGAAGAAGAGCTTGCGATTGACCCCTTGGTCGCCATTGACCATGACCCGCTCGCCAGCGGCAATCGTCACGTCGCGCTCCATCAGGCGATACGTGCTCGTCGTGCTCTCGCTTTGGGTACGCGATCCGATTTCCAGGCCGTCGAGCCGCAATGTCCCGTCCTGTGACGGGGCGATCGCGATCCGACCGCCCACAAGATCGTCGCTGTCCATGGCCGTCAGCGCGGCGCGGAACACCGTCACGCGCAAGAGGGCCGCCCGCCAGTCGGCAATCTGGCCGAAATTGTCGACATACCAGCGCAGCGCCGAATACACTTGGGTGAAGGCTGCGGCTGCCATCATCAGGCCACCAAAGGTTATCGTTCCTGAAAAATAGGCGGGCGAGGCGATCAGAATCGGGACGATGATCGCCAGCCAGCCGAAGCCTGCCGTGACCCAGGTGAGGTTGGTCAATGCAAGTGCCAGATGGCGGATCGATCCCAGGACGCCGTCGAGCGATTGATGGATGTGGCGTCTCTCGGTTTCTTCGCCGCGGGCAACGGCAATCGCTTCCAGGTTTTCATTGGCGCGCATCAGCGAGAAACGCAGATCGGCCTCGCGGGCGTAACGCTCGGCATTGAGACCGGACAGCTTGCGTCCGACGACGCGGCTGAGAAGCGAGGCGGCAAGCGCGTAGAGGATGGCGCCCCATACCATGTAGCCGGGGATCTGGAAACTCCAGTCTCCGAGCTTGAAGACGAAGTCGCTCGACAGCCCCCAGAGGACCCCGATGAAACTGACGAGGAGAATGGTCGCGTTGAACAGACCGATCGCCAGCGACGTGGTCATCTCGGCGAGTTTGCGGGCGTCCTCATGCAGACGCTGATCCGGATTGACGCCCAGCGCACTGGTCATGGACAGGCGAAACGCGCGACGTCCCGTGAGCCACTGGTCGATCACGTCGCGCGTGAGACCCTCGCGCATGTGTAGCGCTGTCATCTGGTTTAGCCAGGCTTGCACGACATTCAGCAGGAGAAGGACACCGGCTATCATCGCGAAGTTGCGCAGTTCTTGCAAAAACGCCGGCAGGTTCCGTTGCTCGAGCGCGTTGTAGAACGGCGCATTCCAATGGTTCAGCATGACCGTGCCATAGGCGGTGGCAAGGATCACCGCGACCAGTCCCATGGTAAAGGCAAGGATCCTGTTGCGAATTTCTGAATGCCAGAAGCTGTCCAGAGCTATGGCCATCTGTTTGCGGAAGCTCGCCTCGACCTCGGCGACACTGCGGTCCACGGGGGTCTGCTTTCCGCTCATTTCAATCGTCATGCCTGCATGCCTCGACGCTTCACCAACAGTGCTTCACCCACAGTCCTGCTGTTTGCTGCATAGCATGGCGAGCTTGCGTTTGGATTACCAGCGGGCGGATCACCGTTTCGTTGACCATCTTGCGCTGCGCATGCTGTCGCGCTATTTCGGTAGTCGCTCTAACGGGGTGCCTTCCGATCCTTCGTGATCCGAATGCTGAGAGGCGTCAGCCAACCCGCGGAACCTGATCCGGTTAACACCGGCGGAGGGATTAGACGCGTCGATCGCAAGCGCCCTATCCCGATAGATCTGTCATTTTGGAGGAGGGCGTCATGCCATCATATCTTGCCGTGTTTTTTCGTTCCGGCCTTGCTGCCGCTGCCTTGGCTCTTGGCCTGACCTTGCCGGCTCAAGCGGCTGACAAGGTGCTCACGGTCTACACCTATGAAAGCTTCATGTCCGAGTGGGGACCGGGTCCCAAGGTGAAGGAAGCCTTTGAAAAGACCTGTGACTGCCGTGTTGAATTTGTCGGTGTCGCTGATGGCGTGGCGCTTCTGACCCGTGTGAAGCTTGAGGGTGAAGGCTCGAAGGCGGATGTTGTACTCGGCCTCGACACCAATCTCGTTGAGGAAGCCAAAGAGACCGGTCTATTCGAAACGGCGGGTATCGACGCGTCAAAGGTCAGGGTTTCGGGTGGATACAACGACGACGTCTTCGTGCCCTATGACTACGGCCACTTCGCCGTGATTTACGATACACAGACCATCAAGAACCCGCCAAAGAGCCTCAAGGAACTGGTTGAAGGCGACCCGAGCCAGAAGATCGTCATTCAGGATCCGCGGACTTCGACACCGGGTCTCGGCCTGCTGCTGTGGGTGAAGTCCGTCTATGGCGACAAGGCGCCGGAGGCCTGGGCCAGGCTCAAGGGACGCGTCCTGACGGTTACCCCCGGTTGGTCGGAGGCTTATGGTCTTTTCACCAAGGGTGAGGCGCCGATGGTGTTGTCCTATACGACATCGCCGGCCTATCATATGGTTGCCGAGAAGACGGAGCGTTACCAGGCTGCGGCATTTTCCGAGGGGCACTACATCCAGATCGAGGTTGCCGGCATTCTGAAAAACGCACCGGAAAAGGATCTCGCCCGCCAGTTCCTCGCTTTCATGCTGGAGCCCGGTTTCCAGGACACGATCCCGACCAACAACTGGATGATGCCGGTTGCCGCCACTTCCGAACCGCTGCCGGACGCCTTCGGCAAGCTCGTTCAACCGAAGACGACCTTCCTGATGAGCCCAACCGAAGTGGCGGCCAATCGTCAGGCCTGGATCGATGAGTGGCTGAAGGCGATGACGCTGAACTGAGGATCAGGTGCTGCGCCCCTTGCACCAGTCCTGGACCAGGAAGCTGCCCGCGTTTGCGGGCGGCCTTCTCGTCTTGCTGGTCATATCCGGTTTTGTCGGGGTCGCACTCGTCATGCTGCTCGCCGGGCGCACACGCGGCCTGTTGCAGGCTTTTTCTGACCCGGTCGTTCATTCGGTCCTCAGTTTCACGCTGTGGCAGGCCTTGCTGTCGACGGTGATCTCCGTTGGTCTTGCCCTGCCCGTCGCCAGCGCCTTGGTCCGCCAGCCGTCTTTTCCCGGTCGACAATGGCTGATCCGGCTGATGGCCGTACCCATGGGCTTGCCCGTCCTGATCGGTGCGCTTGGTCTGATTGGCGTGTTTGGCCGAAACGGCCTTGTCAATCATGGTCTCTCAGCGCTGGGGGTTTCAGAACCGATCTCGATCTACGGTTTATCCGGGATTTTGATCGCCCATGTCTTCTTCAACCTACCGCTCGCGACGCGTCTGATGCTGTCTGCGCTGGAACGCGTACCGGCGGAATATTGGCGTTCCGCTGCCAGTCTGGGGTTTTCACCCCTATCCACTTTCCGCTTCATCGAATGGCCAGCGCTTGCGCGCGTCATTCCGGGTGCTGCCGGACTGATCTTCATGCTGTGCGTCACGAGTTTCACCCTCGTGCTTGTCTTTGGCGGAGGGCCTGCGGCCACCACGATCGAAGTCGCGATTTATCAGGCGCTGCGCTTTGATTTCAATCCGGCGCGCGCGGTTTCACTCGCATTCCTGCAGATTGCTGTGACTGGCTGCGTTCTTGCAGCACTCGGGCTCCTGCCTGCTGCCTCCGATACCGGCGCGACCAGCGGCCGGCGCTTTGTCCGTTTCGATGGGCGCCGCCCTGCCATTCGACTGATGGATGCGACACTGTTACTGTCTGCCAGCCTGTTTCTGATGCTACCGCTTGGCCAGGTTGTCGTGTCCGGCTTGCGGGCCGATCTCTTCCGATTGTTGGCCCAGCCGGCTTTCAGGCAGGCGGCGTCGACCAGTTTTCTTGTCGCATCCGGAGCCGGCCTCATCGCCACTCTCGGCGCCTACGGCATCATCGCTGCCCGCAGCCAGCTATCCACTGACCGCTCCAGTGCGCTGCTTGTCCGCCTTTTCTCGTTCAGCCTTGGGGGGGCCTCATCCCTGGTGCTCCTGCTTCCAACCAGCGTTCTTGCAACCGGCTGGTTCCTGGCGCTCCGCCTGCAAGGCGATGTGGCTGCCTTCACACCTTTTGTTGTGATCGGCATCAACGCTTTGATGGCTCTACCCTTTGCCGTCAGGGTGCTGGAGCCCGCTTTTGTTGAGCATCGCGCCCGCACCGGCCGCCTGTCCGAGAGTCTCGGTCTCTCGGTCGTCCAGCGGATGCGTTTCGTCGACTGGCCGGTGCTTTGGCGTCCCCTCCTCACCGCGCTCACCTTCGCCATGACGCTTTCGCTGGGTGATCTCGGTGCCGTCGCTCTGTTCGGATCGGAGAACATTTCGACCTTACCGACGCTTATTTATGCGCAGATGGGAAGCTATCGCAGCAGTGATGCGGATGGTCTGGCGCTGATCTTGGGGTTGATCTGCCTGGTTCTGGCATTGATCGGCGCACCAGGGGCGTCGCTTGCCCCCGCGAGGAAGGAAAAGGCCGATGGATAACAAAGCTCCGGGGTCGGTCCGACTGGTAGATACACGGCTGCTGCTCGGCCAGAGCAGCTTCCATTTCAACTGCGAATTCCAGGCGGGTGCCGTCACCGCGATTGTAGGGCCTTCGGGCGCGGGCAAGTCGACCCTGCTCAACCTGGTTTCCGGCTTCGAGCGGCCGGACAGCGGGGCGGTTCGTATCCTCGACGAGGATGTTACCCGGCTTGCGCCAGTGGAGCGGCCTGTGTCTCTCGTCTTCCAGGACAACAATCTGTTCTCGCATCTGGATCTCTTCACCAACATCGGGCTCGGCATTCATCCTGCGCTGAGGCTGAAGCCAGCAGATCGCATCGCCATTTCCCAGGCGCTCGAACGTGTCGGGCTCGCCGGCTATGAGCGGCGTTTGCCCGGGACCTTGTCGGGCGGAGAGCGTCAACGCGTGGCCTTCGCGCGGGCGCTCGTGCGCCGACGTCCCGTGCTGCTGCTCGACGAACCATTTGCCGCGCTTGACCCTGGGCTCCGCACATCCATGGTCGAACTCCTCAAGGATCTGCATCGGGAGACTGGCGCAACCGTGCTTCTGGTGACGCACGATCCGCGTGATCTGGAACGCCTGTCCAGCCACGTTGTTTTCATCGATGGTGGGAGCGTGCTGGTTGATGAGCCAAACGCGCAATTCCTTGCTCGGCGTGATCTTCGCCCGGTCTGTGACTTCCTCGGCATTGACCCTTGCGGGGAACCTTCGCCTTAATTTGGTCGTTCGCTCCTGTCATGCGGCCAAGGAATGGTTGCCCAGCGCGGCAGGGGCTTGGTCAAACTGGCCGCTGCCACTATGGTCTAGAGCATGCGACGATTTCGCATTATGGAATGGGCCCATGAATCGGGTGTGACCGGTTCTGGTGCCAGGCAAACGGATGCTGCACTCGAGAGAAGCCTCCAGGGCAACGCTTGGGCACAGGGTGAAGGGGCAGGATGCAGTTTTTCAGCCGGAACAGTGCGATGGCTGCCGATGGTGATCGGCGGCGCCGGCCTGCAAGGCTTGCGTCGACCGTAGCCGCGTTCGTGACGAGTGGGCTGGTTCTCTCGTCCTGCCAGTCGCTGTTCGAGCAGGCTTACGAGCCTTCCGTCTCGCCGTCCAGCAATCCGCAGATCGTCGAGGAAGTGCAAAAGGGCGATCCCCGCGCCCAGATGGGCGCGCGCGAGCATCCCCGTATCGTCGCTTCTTACGGTGGCGAATATTCCGATGCCAAAACGGAGCGACTGGTTGCCCGCATTGCCGGTGCATTGACCGCGGTTTCGGAAAATCCCAACCAGTCCTATCGGATCACGATCCTCAATTCACCTGCGATCAACGCCTTTGCGCTGCCCGGCGGCTACCTGTACGTCACGCGCGGGCTGCTTGCGCTTGCGAATGACGCGTCCGAAGTCGCGGCCGTGTTGTCACATGAAATGGCGCATGTCACGGCGAACCACGGCATTGAGCGTCAGCGACGCGAAGAAGCAGAAGTGATCGCAAGTCGTGTCGTGGCCGAAGTTCTCTCCAGTGATCTGGCCGGCAAACAGGCGCTCGCCCGTGGCAAGCTGCGACTTGCCGCCTTCTCGCGCCAACAGGAGTTGCAGGCCGACGTCATCGGTGTGCGCACCCTGGGCGAAGCCGGCTATGATCCTTATGCGGCCGCCCGCTTCCTTGATTCCATGGCGCGCTACAGCCAATTTACCTCCGTCGATCCCGACGCTGACCAGAGCCTGGACTTCCTGTCGAGCCATCCTAACGCACCACAGCGCGTCGAGTTGGCCAAGCGCCATGCCCGCGCCTTCGGGCCAGAGGGCACCCATGGCGAGACCGGGCGCGACTATTACCTGAACGGTATCGACGGCCTGCTTTACGGCGACAGCCCGCAGGAGGGCTTCGTGCGTGGGCAGACCTTCCTGCATGGGCAGCTCGGCATCCGCTTCGACGTGCCTGTCGGCTTCCAGATCGACAACAAGGTTGAAGCGGTTCTCGCCACAGGCCCTGGTGACGTTGCCATCCGTTTCGATGGCGTGGCTGACAATCAGAAGATCAGTCTGCCGAATTATATCTCAAGTGGTTGGGTGACCGGTCTTTTACCGGATACGATCCAGACGATTTCTGTCAACGGGCTGGAGGCGGCGACGGCAAAGGCTTCAGCCGATCGCTGGGATTTCGACATTACGGTCATTCGCATCGGTCCGCAGATCTTCCGCTTCCTGACCGCCGTGCCCAAGGGCAGTCCGGCCCTTGAGTCGACGGCCGCCCAGCTTCGTGCTTCCTTCCGACGGATCACGCCGCAGGAAGCCGCCTCACTCAAGCCGCTGCGCGTGCGAGTCATTACGGTCGGCTCAAGCGATAACATCGGCACTTTGTCGGCGCGAATGATGGGCACCGACCGGAAGCTGGAACTGTTCCGGCTCATCAACGCTCTAGGCCCCACGTCGACGGTAGAACCTGGCATGCGGGTGAAAATCATTTCAGAGTGAAATCTCCGGCCAGTCGGATGCACAAAAGCCGGTGTTCCCACCGGCTTTGACGCTTTTACCCAATCAGTTGATTTAGAGCCGTTCATTTTTAAATGGAAGCAGCTCTGCCGGAGCAGGTTTTCGTGGGGGCAGTGGCGATCGGCGAAGTGCATACCCGGATGTATGTGCGAGCCGATCGCTGCTGATCCCGGCGGAAAGATGCCCGGCCCTTCGGGTTGGCTGAAACGGAGTCGGATGGTCGGCCGGCCGGCGCGTGTCGTAGCCACAGCCTACGGCCAAGCCGGCCGGTCGATCAGGCGGCC
>NNBU01000001.1_pt1 | contig 97900 bp, 90 predicted proteins | sample 1173781 | NCBI WGS metagenome assembly NNBU01 (sample SAMN07173937, study PRJNA388173) | plant metagenome | biome: Plant school; feature: Soil; material: Symbiotic tissue of Blasia pusilla L.; isolation source: symbiotic tissue sample KVJ2 | host: Blasia pusilla | place: Norway: Troms, Kvaloya...
GTTAGCGATTGTCGTTGGTTCCAAGAAAGCGATATCCAAGGCTTTGCGTTCTACTGACGGCCAACTGCGATATACGCGATTACAGCAGCGGTTGGAAAGCGCTTTTTTGCAACCGACGATTGCAATTTAGAAATGTTCAACTTGACAATTTCACCCCGCTTGCGGTTGTTGCTCTCAATCAAGAGTGAGAAATCTGGTAGCTAGCCCGCATTTCTCACTCTTCTCAAGGCGTTTGATGGAGCAGAAGAGAAGTAATGAGTAATGAGTAATGAGTAATGAGTAAAAACTTCGGTTCTTCATTACTCGTTATGCTAAAAACGCTTATAAAATAGCTCAGATTCCTTACTGGGCAAGAAAGATAGCTTTTAACCTGTGATTTTGAACCTTTGGAATAAAATCAAGGCTAAAACTGCCCAAAAGCCTTGCTATTAAAGGTAAATTCCGAATTTTCCTTTAAAGTTCAGCATAACATCTACGGAAGAGCCAAAACTTCTTACTCATTACTCATTACTCATTACTCATTACTTCTCTTCTGCTCCATCAAACGCCTTGAGAAGAGTGAGAAATGCGGGCTAGCTACCAGATTTCTCACTCTTGATTGAGAGCAACAACCGCAAGCGGGGTGAAATTGTCAAGTTGAACATTTCTAAATTGCAATCGTCGGTTGCAAAAAAGCGCTTTCCAACCGCTGCTGTAATCGCGTATATCGCAGTTGGCCGTCAGTAGAACGCAAAGCCTTGGATATCGCTTTCTTGGAACCAACGACAATCGCTAACTGCTTGGCACAAGTTAATGCTGTGTAAAACTGTTTACGAGACAACATCATATAAGGCTGCGTATAGATTGGCAGAATCACTACCGGATATTCTGAACCCTGGCTTTGATGAATGGTGAGGCTCCAGGCGAGGGCAATTTGATTTAAGTCTGCTCTGGTTCTAACGACAGTATGCTTACCATACTGCACAGTAACTTCCATCTCTTCAGGATCAATGGCCTTGATAATTCCGAAGTCGCCATTAAAAATATCGTGATTATAATCATTAGTCAGTTGAATGATCCGATCGCCTTCTCGTAATAAATTCCCGCCCCTGGTAATCTCTACTTTGTCGGGACTGGGCGGATTAATCAACTGCTGCAATACGGTATTGAGGTTACGAGTCCCAAGCAAACCGCGCGAGGTGGGGCAAAGCACTTGCACATCAGTAGCTCGATTGTAACCCAGGCGGGGAATCAAGTCTGTAATGATTTCGGATATTGCTTTAACACCATGTTTGGGGTGATGACCGCCGCCGTGCCACAGACACTCAGACACGGGATTATCGGAAATCGGTTCAATAGTGGGAAACTGGCTTCGGTTAATTTGGTGAGCAGCGGTGATAATTGCGCTCTGTTGGGCTTGCCTAAATACCTTGGTCAACCGCACCACGGGAACGTGACCAGAATTAATCAAGTCAGCAAGGATTTGACCCGGACCCAGAGAGGGTAACTGGTCAATGTCACCCACTAGCAGTAGTTGGGAACCGTATTGTATCGCCTTTAGCAAAGAAGATGCCAGAAACAAATCAAGCATACTAGCTTCTAGCGCGACAATTGCGGTATGGGGTAAAGGGTTTTGATTATCGCGTAAGAAGCCCATTGTCTTTGGGTCAAATTCCAACAAGCAGTGTATGGTCTTGGCTTCGAGTTGTGTGATTTCACTCAGGCGTTGAGCAGCGCGTCCAGTTGGCGCAGCTAAGGCGATAGATTTGCCCATTGCTTTCCACAGAGAGACTATGGTGTGGGTGGTGAAAGTTTTACCGCAACCGGGGCCACCAGTAAGAATCATTACCCTTGAATATGCAGCCATTTCTACCGCTAGCCGTTGCTGTGGTGAAAGTTTGATTTTATGACTCTTGGTGAAGCGCTCAATCCAGGCGCGAACACGAGGCATATCTTGTGCAACTGGTTGGCAAAATCTAGATTGTATTAATTGAGCAAGGTTCTGTTCGGTGTGAAAGTAGGTTGGTAGATAACATAGGAGCGTTTGGTCTTCGCTTTTCTCGCGGATTAAGTCATCCTTGAGTGCCATGTCTTTGATAATATCAGCGAGGGCATCTTCTTCGGGTGTGTGATCTGCTGTAGTCAGGAGTTTGATCACATTCTCAATGAGTAGAGGCTGGGGTAAATAGCAATGCCCATCGGCAGCAGCTTCGGTCAAAACATGAATTAAACCAGCACGGTAACGGAACTGACTATCAGGCGTAACTCCTAAATTAAAGGCAATTTTATCAGTTCTCAGAAAACCAATACCGTAGATGTCAGCAGCTAACTGGTAGGGATTGCTGGTGAGAGTAGCGAGTGCTTCATCCAAGTAATGCCTGTAAATTTTGACTGCATAAGTAGTAGAAACGCCATGACTGTGGAGAAATAGCATTAAATAAATGTAAGAGATGTAAGAAAATAAAATAAAAATAAGTTGATAGCTAAATAAAGATATTTTGAATTGAAGCAGAGACTTGATATTTGGGTTATGCCATCGGCGACGGCGACCCGGACGCGAACAATCCCACAAACTATCGAGTTTGCCCCAGTACCAGCGATGAATTGTGTCGCGTACAGTCTGTGGATGCCATTTTAAGTATTGTGCGATCTTTAGCACTGTCCATCCAGCGGCTGATAAGCGTAGTACAGTGGCACGACTTTGAGTTCTTGGTGGTATACCTTTTGCTTGAGTGAGTGCTAGTAGGGCTTGATCTTCTATTGGTGACAGGTCAACTTTTAAAGGCGCTGGCATCTTGATCAGGGTAAAAATATTTACGACTAAAAGAGATTATCCCAACTTGATGTGCCATTTTACTTTATCGAATTCTATTTACGAACGCCAAGATGCTCCCTAATGGGCGAAGGAACTTTAGGTGATTGCGAGTTAGTTTATGATGTCGTAAATTACACAGTTAAAAATACAAGTTTAACATGGAATGAAGTTCCTGTGCTGTATCATGATACTTGTCTAGGTAAACGAATAAGCTTATGTTAGGTTCATTTAGCCTATTTACCTAGATGAGTATAATGCAGAAAGTTTTACTGCATAGCGCTGCCTACAGTAATAATAATTGCGTAATACAAGGTGTTTTAGATTACAAAAATACAGTAATACAGAGGGCATAAGGGAAGGTACAGACATCGTATGGCATAGTGTTCTGCAAATTCCCGATCCTTTTAACACCCTCGATCTTGGCTCATATAAAGGATTAGTTTTTCAGAATCATAATTAAGTTTTTGCCGACCAATGGTCGGCAAATTGCGATTTTCATAGAGCGATCAGCTACGCTCTTGCGGTTACGCCATCCCTTAGTATAAGCATGAAGTAATCAATGACTGCAAAACTTAAGTATAAAAAACTACAAAATTTTGCTAAATAACAGATGTGCGTGAGCAAAACTATTTACTGGCTGAATTAACTTAGAAACGGCGATCGCTGTTGACTGCGCTGCTCACATCAAAAATTTTGGGTTTCACTGTTCCTTCTGACCCCAAACCGATTTGGCTGTTGGGGTTGTTGTTAGACCAACTGGGGTTAAAGTTAACTTACCGCTTGCAGGGGGCAAGGGGTCAACAAGTTATACCAATTCGCAATTCGCAATTCGCAATGGGCTAACGCCCCGCTCCGCTAACGCAATTAATAAATTTAGATGCAGCAAGACTTTCCTGATTTACATCTGTTGCTTCATTTTGAAGAATTGGTATTAAATTATTTTCTTTATCTAAGAAAGAATAAGACAATACTTGCGTTGGTTGGTTGTGGTGGAGATGGAGGAAGTTGCCGCGACTGAACTGCGATCCAAGGAAGCGACTGTGCCTGATGTTTACGATTGCGTCTTCTTCCATTCGTCTAATGTTAAGCAAGTTTTCCCAGTGGGTATTAATCCTGTGGTTGCTGACACACCAAAATTTTTCAGCGCATAATTTTCTACTTCTGCGTCCTTGAAGGCAAGTTCTACTACTGTTTGTTTTTCCTGCTTTGACAGAGCTTCAATCTTCACGTTTGCTGCGGTAGGAACAGGATTCGTTTTATCTCTGGTGAAATTTTTTACATTATAAAATTGCTCTTGTCCTGGCTTACCTGAGTTCAAGCATCCTTTAGACTTGACAAACAATCCTGTAGCCCAATAGCTATTAACAAAGTGTTGCTTATTAACAAACTGCACCCCATTAGCTGCCCAGACGTAAACGGGATCAACATATCCTTTAGTTTTGGGAATTTTAGTTTCGCTACATCTTACTCCATCCCGAAGACGACTTCTATAATCTCCGCATACCTTCCAAGTTATTCTATATAAGTTAGGTGTCTCTTCTACATATTGCCTTATTTGCTCCTGTACTTCCTTATCTTTTTGGCTTTGCTCATCAGTTGCCGCCGCATAAGCCGGTTTTAAGTCATTCTCTGCCTGAGCAACCAAGTCTCTTTCAGACTGGCAAGCTCCTAAGCATAGTGCTACACCTATTGAAACAAGTGCTGTAAATATTTTTCTTGTACTCATAAATACTCCAACGATTATGAAAATTAATTCCCAATTTCCTTGCTTGACCAAATATCTACTTCTAACAAATGCTGAATTACAAGCTGCAAGTATTATACATATTTGTTCTATACATGCACTCAAGTTTTAACAGTTTTTAGTGATGATGCAAAACATGGTGAGGTATCGAAGGTAAAGTTCAATTTATGGAGAGTAGGGATACTTAAACAATTCGCAATTCGCAATTCGCAATTCGCAATTCGCAATTTGCAATTACGTTTTGTAACGGGGATTTTAATTAGGCAGGGGACTTAAACCCCCAAACTTTGTTAAAACTAATTTAGATATTTCACACCATAAAACTAGCGAATAGTCAATCCCCCCTATTTGATACTTACTGAAGAGTTTGCACAAATATTTATACTAATTAATGATTAAGGATGTGATTATATCAAGCACAAAGACTGATAATACAAGAAAGAGATTTTTATCTACGTAGATGATTGCTGTTAGAAATGTTTATACAGTACTACAGTTCTGTTTTTTTCAGTACCAGAGTTTGTGGATTTTGGGGTTGACTTATTCAAGAATGTGCCTATCCCTCAAGAGATCGTTCAGGAGAACGAAAGCAGATGCGTACTGACTACGAATATCTAGAAAGTTTTTCCGCTTCGGCAACAGCAACCCTCTCACCTTCTCCAAAGAATGAGAGGGCGACAAAAAGCACACTTACACTCATGGGTGTGACTGGTGTGTTGATGATAACAGAGATGTCCATCCACAATATATTGATGGGTGGATTTATGATTGCGTCTGCCATCGTCATTGCCTTGCCGAAACAGTCACAAGCATTATTTACTAACTTCGATAAAGTACAACGAAAGTATGGAGTTAATCTCTATGCTGTGTTGTTTGCGCTGTTAGCAGTAATTTGCCTAATTGATTTTGCGGCGGCTCCAGCTAATGCTCAGTTCTTCAATAATGCTCAAACTTGGATGACCACCACTTTTGGTAATGCCGGCAATGGACAAACAGCAGCAGTTATCGCGCTTTTTTTCAATGTATTGAGAGCTTTATTCCTATTATATGTTGGGATCAGTTTAGTTCGGATTATTCAATCTGCCCGAAATGATGAAGACTGGCAGACACTAGCAAGAACTCCATTAATCATAGTTATGGCAGTTTTTGTTGGAGATTTAATTACTGCTTTGATTGTTCAGTAAAAAAAAACTTTATGAGTTATCCGTTATTGATAAATACGCATTTGGATTAATAGCTGATAACGAAGGCAGGAGGCAGGAGGCAGAGGGCAGGAGGTTCGCCTCAGTTGGAAATTCAAACCCCTCTTGATTTGGAGCCACCAAAAACTCTAGTTTTGTACGGGTCTTAAACCCTACCCTTGCTCATTCTAATCGCGCAAACAGCTCGGACAATCAGAGGAGGAATTTATTCCTCCTGCCTCCTGCCCCCTGCCTTTCTTTGATAACTCTTGATTAAATCAATAATTATGTCAAAAAAACATGATTTTCGGACAGTAAATCGGATTTTAGGAGAAAGACCAAGACTAGGGCCATTCCCTGCCGACCAAATATTTGCCTGGACATTAATAGCAGTAGTCAATGTATTTATCTTTAATTATCTACTGAAAACAAGTTGGTTAGGTACTAGCTTAAGTATTGCTTGGGGATGGGCAACATGGTGGACAATTTCTACAAATAAAGACTTTTTCGGTAAGTTCGTCAGCGTCCCTCGGATTAGTAGGGGATATATGAGACATAAACCAATTCGCAATTCGCAATTCGCAATTTTGAAGATAATTAAATTTCAGTGATTGGTAAAGTTATGCCAAATTCTTCTAAGAAAGTTAAAGATAAATTAGGTAAAGTAGCATTAGAAAACGAGCAGATTAGTGTTGTGAAAATGCTCACTCCCTTTGAAGATATTATCCATTTAGGGGGCATTTGTGACCTCAACTTAGGAGGTAGGCAGGGCGTAGGCGCATTAATTCTCAAAAAAGGTGAAAATATTCAAATCAAATTCTGTTTTGATTGTTTAGGGATTCATCCGAATTTAGAATCATCACAAATGCTACCGATCTTTGAAGGCATAGAAGCCGGACTAAAAGAAATTCCCGAAGGCGAAAGTCTTACAATACACTTAGGGTCTTTTACCTCGGATTATTATAGACAAAAGGAACTATCTTCTTTAGAGTCAACTTGTTCTCAAGATCAGTTAAAGCTATTGATTCGTAGTGAGAGATTGCGAGTTAAAGAATTAACTAAAAGTGGCACTAGAAAAAATAAGTTTCTCCGGCTATGGTGTACGTACACTGTTATTGATGATGATGAACGTTCTGATGATTTTATCGAATCGATTATCAGAAAATTAGAAAAAGGGTGGTTTTCTTTTACTGGAGAAGTTCATGCCCATAATAATACCAGAATTGAAAATATCCTCCAAAATTCCTTTAGCAATGGTTTTTTGCAATGGTCAGCCATACTAAGTAATAAAATGAAACTTGGGATTAGGGTGCTGAGTGCCCAAGAAATATGGGAAATGATTTGGCAGCAATTCAATTTGTCATCGCCACCAGCAATTCCTAATCCTCTAAAGATAGATTCCGTCAATGGGCTAGTAGAAACTCAAACTAGTGATTTTCACATCCGCCACCAGATGTTAGAGAATGAGGAGTCTGTGCCATTCTTTGATAGGAAATGGGTAAAAATCCAAAATAAATATATTGGGGCGCTCAACTTCAGCCAAAAGCCAGGGGGATGGTATGACGAACAAGCCCAACTGCGATATCTATGGGAATTAATCTCTAGAGATAGTATTTCTGATACAGAGGTGATTTGTCAGCTAACAAAGGCAAATCAAGCTATTTCTAAAACAAATCTTCAACGCATTACCAAGCAATCAATTACCAGCACTTCTTTATCTACAGAGAAAGGAAATATTGATGTCAAGTCAGGGATGAATATTGAAGAAGCGGTAGAGGCGCAGAAGACAATATATAAAGGTAGTGTAGTAGTGCATACCGCAGTCGCTTTTCTCGTTCACCGCAAGACTATAAGAGAATTAGATGAGGCTTGCCGATATCTGGCTAGTTATTTTCTGCGTCCGGCAGTAGTAGACCGGGAGATTGAATACGCTTGGAAGACATGGTTGCAGTGTTGCCCATTTGTTTGGGAGCCGTTGTTAACCAAGCCTTTTAACCGCCGACTGCCATATTTTAGTTCGGAAGCACCAGGGCTGATGCCATTGATCAGGACTGCCACAGGCGATCGCACTGGCTTTGAGTTAATCGCAGAAGAAGGGGGCACACCAGTACATTTAGACTTGTACCAAAACCACAAGAATTTGGCAGTCTTCGGCGCAACTCGTTCAGGTAAATCTGTACTGGTGGCAGGTATTCTTACCCCGGCGCTAGCACAAGATATTCCGGTAGTGGCACTAGACTATCCCAAGCCAGATGGTACTTCTACATTCACCGACTACACCAATCTGCTGGGTGAGGATGGGGCATACTTTGACATCTCCAAAGAATCAAACAATCTCTTTGAACTACCTGATTTGCGCTCTTTGGATGCAGAACTGAGAAATGAGCGATTGAACGATTTTAAGGAATTTCTCAAATCAGTGCTGATGACAATGGTGATGGGGACGAGCATGATTGGTGTCAGCCCAACGATTACCACCAATATTGAGTCAATCATTGCTTTAGCTTTAAAAACATTTTTTAATGATGATGAAATTAAATCACGTTACAAGTCAGCAATACATTTTGGATTTGGGACTAAAGAATGGAGCGAAACTCCGACGCTCAAAGATTTTTATAATTTTTGTTCTCCAGCTTTTATACAATTAGATTCTATTGCTAGTAAGAGTCAAGAGATTTCCGAAGCCTTAGAGCAAATCAGGCTGAGAATAAATTATTGGTTGAGTACCAGGGTCGGGCAATCTATCTCACGCCCATCTAGTTTTAGAACTAATGCCAAATTGTTAGTATTCGCTTTACGTAATTTATCGAGTGAAGCTGATGCTGCCATACTCGCTCTTAGTGCTTATGCTGCTGCATTACGTCGCGCATTATCATCAAAAGCTTCAATATTCTTCCTGGATGAAGCACCAATTTTATTCCAATTCGATGCTATCGCCTCGTTAATTGGGCGATTGTGTGCCAATGGCGCTAAGTCTGGTATCCGCGTTATTATTTCTGCCCAAGAACCAGAGACTATATATCAGAGCGCATCTGCACAGAAGATATTTGCCAACATCACTACACGTTTAGTAGGCAGGATTCAATCATCAGCCGTTGACCCGTTCATTGTTCGCTTTAAATATCCTATTGAAATCATCAGGGTCAATAGTACAGAAGCTTTTTATCCAAAAAATTCGGGGATTTACTCTCAGTGGTTGCTTGATGATAACGGCAAGCTAACTTTCTGCCGTTATTATCCCGCTTACTGTTTATTAGCCTCAGTTGCTAATAATCCCAACGAGCAAGAATTACGCACTTTATTTCTCAAACACTATCAAGATAATCCTCTTCTTGGTTTAGTCAAATTTAGCGAGGATTATATCAGAATGATTCGGGGGGAAGAGTTATCAGAATTAGCGAAGAATTTACTTTCAAAATCACGCACAAAGCAAGTAGCTTAATATGAAAAAACGGACAATTGGTGTAATAATTTCTGGTGCGGTTGGCAGTTTATTGATAGCTGCACCTAGCTATGGCATCAGCATTAACGATTTTTTTAGTTCTATCGTTTCGGATCTTCAAAGCGAAGTTGGTGAAATTCAAACCTGGGCATCTGATGAGATTAACAGTGCTTGGGCAGACATCAAAGAAAACGCCTCAGCTGCAATTGATAGTTCTATAGGGCAATTGGGTGCGCCTGACCCGATTGCTTCGGCTGATCAATTGAAGGATTCACTAAAGGATGATTATTCTTATCCTGTCGCCCAAGAAAAAGCACAGAAGCTCTCGCGTGACCTAGCTTTGGCTTCTGTCGCTAGCGTGGTCAGCGAAAAAGGACAGCAGCAAACTCAAGAAAAAATTGATACTACTGCACAAATTGCTCAAAAAGCCAGTGATATCGCCTCCCAAGCTCAGAATATGGATGCCTCTCAAAACGTTCTCAAAGCGATCGCTGCTCAGAACGGCTTAATTGTGTCGATGTTAGCAGAACAACGTACTGATTCGCTGTTAGCCCGACAGGACAATGCTTACTCTAACTTGATGCTAACGCAAGTAGCGGAGCATCTTGATTCCCAAAGGCAAAAGGAGAATTCCCAAGAAGATGGCAGATTGTCTCTAGTGCATGAAGTGGTACTTAATGCACGGCTAGATCCTACTTCTGCTGACTGATTAAAAGAGTATAGAAACACAGTAGAAGTTCATAAATTGGGGCGAACAAATATTCACGAAGAGGGGAAAAGGTTAAAGGGGAAAGGGGAAGGGGAAAGAATTTAGAGGAGGATTGTGACCTCCCCCTTCAAAAGACCTCCTGGAGGGAGGAAGCTCTGAACCCGTATAGTAGGAAAGGAAAGAAAAAAGTTTATGCACGTTTCAAATAACTTCTTCCCCTTTTTTCCTTTCCCCCTCCCCAGATTGGTAAAGTTACAAGAGCTTTTACCTCCTATATAAACAATCAACTAGCGTTCAAATATCTTTCAAAATTACTGTATTGAGCAAGGATTCAAATCATGTTTTTACTAGCCCAAATAGATGGTGGGGATTTAGCTGATTTAGCCAAAGAAAATGCAGCTTCAATAGCGCAAGGATTTGATGAGCTTTGGAACGAAACTATTACAGGTGGTGTTTATTCAGCAATTTGTACAGTCGGAGCTTTATTTGCTATAGCAACACTAACTTTCTTCGTCGTTGAATGGACAAAAAAAATGATGGCGGGGGAAGAGCAAAGAGCTTATACAGACTTTATTTGGCCGTTAATAGTAATTCTTTTGCTCAGTAATAAGGGGGATGTACTAGGCAAGTCAACTTTGGGGATTAGAAACTATATTAATAATGTAAATAATATAGTTCTTAGCGAAGCGGCGGCAGGAATTGACCTCAAGCAAGCGTATGAAAGTGCATTGGGAACTGAAGCAGCACGTAGCGCTATTGGTATTGCTGTAAATAAATGTAGAAATTCATCTTTAAGTCAACAAGAAGAAATCAACTGTTTGAATCAAGCTAAAGAAGATTTAACCCAAAAATATCCAGATAAGTTTAACAAAAATAATGGGGCTTTTTCTTGGTTTGTAGATGCAATTGATGGCGCTATCGATGCTTTTAATGATGTGAAAGATGGTCAAGCAAATGGAATTGATTTAATTTTATCTCCCATTAATGCTTTTGTTGGGTCTGCTGTTACTGACATAGTTACGATAATTTTAGTCGGAATGAATGGGGCTTATCAATGGGGAATTGAACTAACTATGCTTGTAACAGCACTGCTGGGGCCTATAGCTGTTGGTGGTTCTCTGCTACCTTACGGAGCTAAATCAATCTACAGTTGGTTAGTAGGATATTTCAGTATAGGTTTTGGCAAGCTCTGCTTCAATATCATTGTTGGTTTCGCCGGGCAATTAGTCGCTGAATCTAAATCTTATCAGCCAATGTTCTTTCTATTTACAATTGGTATAATTGCGCCATTCTTAGCTACAGGTTTAGCAGCTGGTGGTGGCATTTCTGTTTTACTTCAAATCAATAAAGCTGCTGAAACTTACAGTGGGATTGCCATTGAGGTTGCTAAAGGTGTTGCTACTAAAGGTGGTAGTTTAGTCGGGAAATTAGCTAAATAAAACCTATGCTGAATCATAAAAAAGCCTCTCCTGCTAATAAAGAGCCATTACAATTACTCAGATACAATAAATATGTGACAACACGAGTTGGAATAATCTCTTTAGTTGGGTTTTCAATGGCGGGATTTTCCCTCTTATTACAATTTCTCAATTATGGGGCAATCAGCATACTAAATCAAAAGCAATTAGCCTTGGTACAATTATCATCAGGTGAGACGATTTCCGCTAGGGCAGTAGACCCAGAGCAACGCTCTGATGAAGTGATTAGAAAGTTTATTTCTGATACATTCATTAAGATGTTTAATTGGGATGGGATAGTACAAGCTTTCAATGAAAAAGGTGAGCCAATAACTAAGCAAGATACTGGGGTAGAAGTAGGCAAAATTAATAATAAATCTAATAGTCGAGTCACAAGTAAAGCTTATGATGCTGCCTTTGCTTTGAGTGAAAATGGAGGATTTAGAGCCGCATTTCTGAAAAAATTAGCCTCAATTACTCCGACGAGCATATTTAATGGGGATACGCAAGTATCTTTAATCCCTAGATTTATTTCACAGCCACGGCAACTCAGAGATGGTCAATGGGAAATAGATTTTATTGGTACGCTCGTAACTTTTGAACGTAGTGATAATTCAGGCAAAGGGATTACTTTTAATAAAACCATTACACTTTCATCAATTTCTAATCCAGAGTATATCCCAGCTAATACTAGCGAACTAGCTAAGAAAATCTATGCCACCCGGAAAGCCGGATTAGAAATTACCGAAATTGTCGATTTAGATTTGGGCAAAAGAAAATGAGTAAAGAGAATAATAAAAATGGGTCTGTATCGACTTTAGAGGATTTGCTTGAAATAGATGATGTTAATAAAACTAATGGTAAAAAAGCACCAGAACCGGAAAGTTTATTAGTAGCGACTAAGCACACAATTGTCACTTCTCCTTGGTCAAGACTAGCAATAATTGCTGTCCCTTTTGGAGTTGGATTTTTAGCAATATTTTTGATGCTCAATGGTGTTTTCAATCCCGCACCAGCACCAAAGATTGCTCTGAAAACGCAGGAAATACCGACCACTGAACAAGCCCAAGAAAGTGATGATGGAGACGGTGATGCGCGTGCAAAACTCGCTCTGTCGGATCAAGAAGATGAGTTAGGTCGCATTAACAAAAATAAATTAGACCAACCAGCGCCAGTACCAGTTTCTCAAACTGAAAAGGTCGTGCCATCTAGCCCACCATCTCCACAACCTGCGCCACAGACTGTTCAAAATACACAACCACGTCGCGTAACTCAGACTACACCACAACCGATTAGAACCTACACTCAGCCACCAACACGCACGAGTTTTTCTCCAAGACCATCTATATCTGCACGGACACTCACGCCCCAAGATCCCCTTGAGCAATTGAACAAACTCCGTGGCATCGGTTCTTACGGCAAAATCGCATACGCCGAAACTAGCACCAGTAAACAATCTTCATTAGATCCATATCTTGCTCAAGCTCAAGCAATTCAAAATCAACCGAATGAACAAACAGATACAAACAATTTTGACCAAACCACGCCCCAGGTGGCAAGCGAGTCGATTGAAAAGATCCGCCCCAGGTGGCAAGCAACTTCTAAAGTTAACAAGATTACTTTAGCTAACAATTATTTACCTCAAGAAAGCCAAATTCTCCAAGGTAAACAAACTCGTTATTTGACAGTTGGCACTTTTGCTAGTGGTGTGATTGTTACCCCATTAGTTCAAACCACAGTTAATAATTCAGGGCAGACACAGACACAAACACCAACCTCTAATAATATTAAGTCTATTGCTAGACTGCAAGAGGATTTACGCGATAACTATGGGCAAGTGGCAATCCCTTCGGGAACAATGTTTGCAGTCGAGTTAGCTTCAGTTGATGGCGGCAGTTATGCTGTTGCTTATGTCAGAGCGATCATCAAAGATAATACAGAATATCCGATTTCTGCGGGTGCGATTTCCGTGACAGGAGTTGGTGGTAGACCCCTAATAGCTCGAAGATTTCAGGACAGGGGTGGCGAGATTGCCCGTAGTGACTTGTTTGGTGGCGCTGTGTCTGCATTAGGGAAGGTTGGGGAGATTATGAACCAACCGGATAGTGAAGAAGAAATTTCTGATGAATTCACAGGCAGGATTCGCAAACGTAGTAGTGGCAATCAGCGCAATATTACTGGTGCGTTAATGTCAGGTTTTTTTGGTCAAGTTAGTCAAAATCTTAGTCAACGCAATCAAAGTGCTACTAAAGAAATTACTTCTCGCCCTAATACTTGGTTTATTCCACAGGGAACCAAAGTTACCTTTAATGTAAATCGCTCTTTAGAGTTGCCATGAAAAGCATAATTACCACAGTTACAAGCGGCACTCTAGCGTTGGCTCTGGCGCTGACTCCAATATCCACAATTGCCGCCCCAGTCGTGCGTACCATCTTTCAATCAATGGCTAGTGGGACGCAGGCCAAACTACAAACTATCAACGTCTGGAATGGTCACGGTGTAGCAATTTCTTTCTATGAAATTGGCGAGACAATTAAAAAAGTCTGGTTAGACGACCCATCGCAAATTCTGCTTGACACAGATGGTTGTTTAGAGGGACTGGATCAGAATTGCTCTAGCCCCGGTGCAGGGCTGATTCATCTGCGGCGGATCAAGAGAATAAACATTCCCGGAATACCGCAAACATCTACTACTTTGTTAACAGTAGTTACGCAGTCATCCTCTGGTGAACGCAAGACTTACAGTTTTCGACTAGCAACAAGTAATGGCACTCCTAAATATAGTCAGGTGGCGATCAAGGCTGATGTGGCACGAGAACAAACAGTCCCGAAGCGTCAATTGCAATCATTAGTTAAAACACAGCAAACAATTAACCAAATTCGAGGCGGGATTGTTGTCGCTATAAAAAGTGGATGGATTCTTCAGCAAGATGAACTACACCAGCGCTTGCAAAAGTTAATCGGTTATTTACAAGCAGGTGATGACATTTCTACTGCTACTAATAAGGCTGATGTCTCTCAAGACTTAGTTAATAAATTAATTGCTTTGAATAATAATTCTGATAATTTAAGACAAGGTAATAGTTTATGAAATCATCTTTTCGCCTCAATGATAACGCCTTACGTTACTTCATTTGTTTTGGTTTATTAGGTAGCTTATTTCTTCATAGTTTTATAAAATATGGGCTATTGAACTCTTTTGTAGGCTTTTTGCTGCCCAAGGCTTCAGCACAAGTACCCATTGTAAATTCTCCTAATGGGTTTACTCCTGATTGGTCGCGCTTGCGTTTTAGCGACATGATTATTTCTGAAAGTAACAGTGTTACCTACCCAGGCACAAAAGGTACAGAAACTAGAACCTGGACGGCAGGACAAAGCATTAGCGAGTTTATGGAACTGGGAGATTTTGAAACACCTCAATTAGCAATAGAAAATTTAAATCTCTCAACCATAGCTTCAGTACAAGGAATCAATTTAAGTAGGTTAACATTAGATGATTTTCAATTAACTCAATGGCAGACCTTACCAAATTTGGTCAAAGCCGTTCCTAATTTGGGTAATAGAAATGTTAATAGTGTTATACCTATCCGTGATTTTGCTAGAAGATTTGGCATTAATGGCAGCACAATTGCTAATCTCAGCCGCTATGAGAATTTAAGTAATGTTCAACTTGGTCGAGTAATTAATTTAAAAAATTATCCTTTGACATCCATTCCTAATATCCAGAACACATCTATTAATCGATTTGGGAATTGGCAAGACTCCAGAATTGATGGTGTACCAGGATTATCAACACTCACCTGGGATAATTTACCGGGGTTGAGAACACTTGACCTTTCATTTGTTGCCAAAGTTGATCTGCCATTGGGAGATATTGAAGCTAACCGTACCCGTTCCATATCTGGTAGCTACCAAGATGGCTTTAATGTTCCCTGTCTACAAAATAATTGCGCTCATACAGAAATGTCCGGCATTGGTGAGACTACTGGAACACAGTGGATATCCGGGAAATTCCAAAAGGTTAATGGTGGATTTGGCATTTTAAAAGCTCTTAATGATGGTAAAGAGCCTACTGGTCGAAACCCCTTTGGTTCCAGCTTTAAGCAAGTTGTTTGGAATATTTATGAAGGCAGTGGAAAGGTGGAGACTACTATGTTCTTCCGTATTTGTAAAACCATCCCTTTCATTGGTCGCACTTGCAGTCCATACTTCATAGGGCCTGTACCTTTTATTGAGTACCAAGAGAAAGACCCTATCGTTCTTGGTCAACCCAATTCTCTACCTTAAAATGAGCAAATCTTTCAAAATAAATAACGCTAATCCTCAAGGATTTCGATTTGAGCAATTACAAAATCATAATGACGCAATTGGCAAGTATACTCACTCTCTTTTCACCCCCAATGGACTAACAGTTTTGTCTTTACTGGGTGCTTATATTTTGATGAGGGTATTTTTTGGCGATGGTAACAAAAAGAAAATCGCTACCAGTTATTGGGGTAGTGGTAAAGAAACTGCTACTGCTCAGAAAAAAGCCATCTTGCAAATTGTCAATCCCCAATGTGATAGTGCGGCACTTTACATTGGTAAGCATCAGGGAAAAGGTGATGGCACTACTTTCTATATCCCTGATGTGCAAAGAGGTACAGCAGTTATTGGCGCTCCCGGTAGTGGAAAAACATTCAGCGCCATTAATCCGATGATTTACTCGGCAATTGATCAGGAATTTCCATGTATAGTTTATGACTTCAAATACCCATCTCAAGCGAAAGTTGCTGCCTACGCCAAATACAAGGGCTATGATGTTCACATCTTTGCACCGGGATTCCCTGAATCTGAAGTCTGCAATCCTTTAGATTTTCTCCGGGATAGTAGTGATGCCGAATCGTCCCGACAAATTTCCACTGTTATCAATAAGAATTTCCGACTTCTGGGCAATTCAACTGAAGATGGGTTCTTTGGCCCTTCGGGGGATCAGCTGACTCAGGCAATTCTAATGTTAGCTAAAGAGTTCGGTCAATTCGCAGATGTTATGACTTGTGCCGCGATACTTTCTAGCGAACAAATGGTCAAACGCCTCATGGCTGCTTCTCTCAATCCTTGGGTAAAAATTGCTTTTGGGCAACTGTTCAGTTCTGCTGCATCTGAAAAGACTGTTGCAGGCATTGTTGCAACTGCCAGTATTATGTTTACTCGCTTTATGGCGAAAAACACCTTGGGCTGTTTCATCGGCAAGACAACTTTACCTTTGGAAATTAAAGGAAAGCAGATGATTATTTTCGGGTTAGACAGAGAACGCCGAGATGCAGTAGGGCCCCTGATGACCAGCATTTTACACATGACCATCGCCCGTAACATTGCCAAAAAGCGACTTGATCCATTAATCGTTGCATTGGACGAATTACCTTCAATTTACTTACCTGATTTATATAGATGGCTGAATGAATCTCGTTCTGAGGGCTTTTGCGGTATTATTGGCTTCCAAAATATGGGGCAGCTTGAGAAGAACTACGGTAAAGATATCGCTAAAGCTATCCTTGGCGCTTGCAGCACTAAGTTTATATTCAATCCTGGTGAGAACGAGTCGGCGCAATTATTCTCCAACTTTTTGGGGGATGAAGAGATTAAGTACAAGCAAAAAAGCCGTTCTACTGGGGGTAAAAATAATAGCACGAGCATCAGCGACCAAGAGAAAACTAGAAAGCTTTTTGAATCGGCTCAATTTCTGAAGTTAATTGCTGGTAAATGCGTTTTCATTAACCCAACTTATGCTAATAAAAAAGAAGGTTCAGTTCCACTGTTGAAAACTATTAAAATTTCTCAGACTCTCAAAAATATTGAGAAATACAATCAACTTAAATGGGCGAGAATTGTTAGTTTACTAGCTAGGAGAAGTACGCAGAAATTTCCCTCACAGCAAGATTTAGCTTTGCGAGTTAAGCAAGTTGAGTTACGCTTTCCGATTCCCCAAAATCCTCAAGCTGTTTCTAATAATCCCGGTCTGACATCAAAAAACGTTGGCAGTATGGTTAATCAAGACCAAGTTCCTTCTGATATCGGGTTTTAAGATTATGAAAATGACTATTGAAGAATTGAAGATTGATAATTTTGACTTAATTAAAACTTTATCTCAACAGTATATTCTTGCTAATGGTAGTTTCATTGACATTAATCTGACTCTAACTCAAATCATTGATGATTTTAATAGCTTGTCTGGGACTAGACCAAGACTTAAGAGTTTGGGAATCTATATTGTCATCAGTTTGAAAAATATTTATATTAACCTAAATCAACAATTGTGTATTCAAATTGTTAATCAATATATTCACGGTATTGGCTGGCATGATTTGCAGTACATTTGCTTTTTTGATATTAATCCAAGTAATGTTTACATTCATATTGTTTTTAATCGGGTTACTCCCCAAGGTAAGCTCATTGATATCAAATACTTGGGGGCTAAGTGGCAACAATATGAGGTTTTACGTCAATCTTGTTCTCGGATCTTAGAAAATCCTGCTAACAATAAATATTTGCAGATCCGATGCAACTGTTGTTCTTAAACAAGAGTACAGCACAAGGCACAGTGTATAAATAATTAACAAAAAATATGTTTGATGAACGACATTTGCAACTCACTTCTGCTTACGCTAAAGCTAGTCAGCATTTTATTAGAGCTTTTATTTATCCTTTAGGAGAGTTTATTTACAAATCAATAGAATCAGCTATTGATTTAAAATGTCAAATTGAAATAGGAGAAGAAACTTATTTTCTTACTCCTGATGAGGATGGTGGCTGGAAATGGTCTAAAAATAACTTTGAAGGTGTAACAGATGAGGAAATAGAACAAGTAGAAGAGATAATGGCATATTTATCGCCTAAACTTCTCCCCGGTAGTAATGATATAACACCATCGAATTTCCCTCCTGCTCCTGATTTACCTCCAGTTTTACCCAACCCAAATTCCCCCTTAATTCTTCCGCCTTTTGCCACATCTGTTGAGTTTTTAACTATACCATTCGATTCTCAAAATCCCCAGGAATATCTACCTATTCAAGACCAAGAAAATCTAGATTTAAATGCTTCCATCCAGAGAAATGTGTTTTTAACAGGTGAAAGCGCCAACAATGGCATAAGTAGTAAAAAACTTGAGCTACAAAATACTCAACATATCCCGCCTCACCCAGAACATATTGATCCGCAACATTGGCACGAACTCGTAGTAGGCAGCGCGATCGCACCAGAAATTGCACATCTCAACTTCTCTAGTCTTCATTTTAGCTATGTCGGTGGCGAACATGAAGCTTGGGAACGGCTGATGATCAGCGACAAACTCTCACGTACAAATACAGGTAGCCTCTCTATTAGGCTTTTAGAACTCTATTCCCATCTAGATGCAGGTGGGTGGTGGTGTAATTCAGGAGTAGACCCGCGCACATTTGCTAATCTTACCCCTGGTGAGCAACCTCAAATTAAAGAATGGGGATGTTATAAGCCAAACCGCCCCAGACCCAAAACCGTAAAAAAAGATGGGTTCACTGTTGCGGTTGAAGGCAAGTTCATCAAATATGAGCATCCACCATCAGTTGATTTGAGTATTTTCTTGCTAGATGTCCCAGGCGTGATTGCCCAAAATATTTACTCAAAAGCTGGAGTAAACCCCACCGATAGCGATCGCTTGAGTGGTTTTTGGTATTGTGTGTGCAAACACAATATCCCACTTGTCATTACAGAGGGTGCGAAGAAGGCGGCTAGTCTACTATCGCATGGTCACGCAGCCATCGGACTACCGGGAATTTCCTCCGGCTATCGCTCACCTAAAAACGAGTGGGGCAAGAAAATTGGTGATTCCTATCTGGCTGATGAGTTAGCTGTTTTCGCAACTTCGAGTAGAGAAATCAAAATCTGCTTTGATTATGAAACTAAGCCTGAAACTAAGCTCAATATCCAAAGAGATATTTGGAAAACAGGAAGCTTATTACAAGAATTTGGTGCTGTCGTTAAAGTAGTAACGCTGCCAGGGCCAGATAAGGGTGTAGATGATTTTATAGTCACGCAGGGAGGAGAAAGTTTTGAAAAGCTATCTGCCGGGGCTATAGCTCTAGAAGAATGGCATCAAAATCAACTTGATAGCTTACGTTTTACTATCAAGCTCAAAGATGGCACAGTCAAAACAATTGATGAGGAGGCAGGAGGCAGAGGGCAGGAGGCAGATCGCGCTTCGCGTCTCCCCTTGGGAGAAGGAAAACTGCTTTCTGCCTCCTGCCGCGACCGGAGTGAGCTTGGGTTTGAGTCCCTAACTGTTATCTCTGATTCAGTGGCACTCCTAAAGTGGGGGTCTAAATCCCCCACCAAATTCTTCCCTTCTGCCTCCTGCCCTCTGCCTCCTGCCTCCCTTGTTGATCAACAAAAAGGAGATTCTACTGTGACAGATGCTCCCGAATTAGAACCAAACATGAATGTATTTCACAAGAATCGTCGTCAACCATTTATTGACCCTGGTTCACAGATTATAGATATAAAAGTTATTGATTCAGACATTATTCATTTAGATGTTGCTCTTGAGCCAGCCCAGCCAACTGAAACTCCTGTAATTCCACAAAACACAAAAAGCATTACTTCCTGGGCTAAAAAAGAAAATGTTACAGTTTATGAGCCTAATTTTTTTAGAAAGCGCCTAGAAGCTAGCGAGAATAAACAAATAGCTTTTGCTGCTTATACTTTGTTAAAAAAATATGGTGTTGAGGCTAAAGATGAACAACAGCAGACCAGTGGCAAAATCTACCATGCTGATGCTTTTGTAATCAAGAATCATAGTGCTGATAAATACAGTATCTATCGTCGTCATGATGATGTAGAGTTAATGACTTTTCAAGCTGATAAATGGGGACACGTAGGCAATATTAAACTTTCTTACACAGAAATAGAGTCTGAGCCAAAAATTTGGAGAGAAAAACAAATTAACATTCTGCCTATTGAAAGACAGGAGTTTTTGTTAGTGGCTGACTACCTGAAAGCTGGTAAAGAATTGCCCTCTGTTGATGAAGACCCTCGCAAAATAGCCTCTGTCGTTGGTTCAGTCTCTCCTAAAGGCACACACAATATTTTAGAAAGTTTCAAAGAAAACGAGGTATTAAAAATACTCACACAAAGTATTACTAGCTTCGAGAAAGACGACTTAACCTTGGGCAATTACCGGATTATTTTTCGGCAAACTAGTGACAATACATCTACTCTGCAATTACTCAAAACTGAACACAATGGTACAAATCGGGAAGCTGTTCGCTTTCAGTTTGAGAAAACTGACACTGGTATGACTCATCAAGTCCAAGGGATGGCTATCACTGAAGCTGATTTGGAGAAGTTAAGACTGTTGGCTCAAAAACTGCATATTAATTACAAAGCATTATTTGGCAACCCGACAGACACCCGTGACATCGACTTGCCCGTTCACCCCGAAATTAACCGTAATTTAAACGATGATCAGTCACACCAATCTACTCAATCTACGCCCAACGCACCAGATCGCAAGACACAATCAAACCCACAAGGAGTAAGCTCTAATTCTCCAAAACAACAGAACGCTGTATCACACTCAACTACATCAACACCTAACGGCACAACACCATCACAACCAACAAAACGACCCAATTTTTCTTCTAACTTAGATAACGCTGTGCTACCACTACATCCAGTTTTAAAACAATATTGGGAGCAGTTAGAAAAAGATGGTTCAAGTCATGAGACTGTAGCGCAAGGACATTTAGAATTTCAATCTAAAATTCAGGAAACTGGAAAATTAACTGTTGGTGAACAGCGTGAACTTTACCAGCAGATTCAAAATCTTGCCTGGAGCGAGATAAATCACTTTCGGCGTACTGATATTGTGCTTCCACCATTAGCTCACATTGTTAATGATTTGCGATCGCAGGTTCAAAAAGAAGCACAGCCACAGTTTTCTTCTGACCCAAAGCGTGATACACCCGTGTCTCTCCATCCTGACATCGCCTCTCATTGGCACGATTTAGAAACGAATAAAACTTGGTCTAGTGTTGCCAATCAGTACAACAACCCTTTACGGGAAAAACTTGTCTTAACTGGCAAGCTGACTATTGGAGAGCAACGTGAACTTTACCAGAAAATTCTCCTTCAAAGTCAATTCGAGCAGCAGAACATTGGGCAAACGAACATCTCACTTCCTCCTTTGAGTGATATTATTCAGGATTTGCTCAATACTCGTAGCCAGATTATTAACAATACTTATACGCCCAAGGTTGAAGTACATTCCCAAAAAGCTCACACTCCACAACGACCTACTACTAATTCACAGGAATTAGAATTGTAATACCTATGCAGTCTAGCTTAGTAGCCGAAACCATCACTTTCATCAACCGCAACAGTGGCTTTTCTGACAACCAAATGGCCTACAGACTGGCGCTGATGATGGAGAAACACCCACTTTCACCGTCAATAACCCCCGCACTAGACCCCACACAGCGCGAAAATATTATTGGTGAGGTGAGAAATACTTTATCTGTGTCCCGAAATGCTCAAAGTACTGAAGATTACAGGCAATCCCTTAAGGAAAAATACTACCAAGAGTACGCCCAAAAACTTGGTTTAAATAAATCTGAGGAAACACCTGATACAGATAACTCAACAAGAGTTGAAGATTTGATCAATGAAAAGAAAAAGACATTCTTACAGCAGATATTAGAAACTAAAGGGCGCAAACTGCCTTTTGTTGACAGTCAACAGTCAAAATCGGTTGAAACTGAAAATAATCAGGTTATTAAAAAGTCTCTTATTCCTGCACTAATGAATATTATCGTTACAAAGGGACAAGATACTATTGGCGGTCGAGTCTATGAAGGTATGGCTTATCAATTAAATTTGTTGATGAGAGAAGGTATGCAGCGTCTGACTGTTTGGCGCAAAAGTGATAATCAAAGTGCTTTTAGTGCTTATAAAGTAGGAGAAGAGGAAGAATACAAAGTAATACACAATCACCTTTCACCCCAAGAAATACAAAAGCTGATCAACTTTGATATAAGAGTGCAACAGCAACAGCCACCGCAAAAGGAGCAATCTCCCGACGGCCCAGAGTTAGACTAACTAAAATACCCGACAAACAACCCAAGAATATAGGCACTTACTAAGACATATCGCTTAGTCACCCGCTCGAATTGTGACCAGGGTGAGATGATGACAGCTAATACTATGTAAAACAATGCTTGTAAAAAATCGTTGTGCCCCAATTTAATGATTGCCGCTATCATCAAAGCCACAAAAATTAGAAATTCCACTCCTGTTTCGATTCTGTCCCAAAGTTTTACATCATATAGGTAACGCATCTTGTAACCTCTGCGACTTGGGCAACATCCTACCATCAACCCCATAGATCCCGTCATCTTTGTAAGGAAATATAATGGTGAATTTAGTTCCTTGTCTAACTACCGAGTTTACGCTTATCCTCAAACCATGAGCATGAGCCACACATAAGGCGATGTACAGTCCGAGTCCCATCCCTGATTGATGTAATAAATTGCTATTTGGCATTCGCCATAATGGGATAAATATATTGGAAATTTGTTCTGCGGCAATCCCACAGCCGGTATCTTCAATCTCAATAATTAAATCATCTTCTTGATTGAGCAGCCTTAAAAAGATATCTCCGGTAAGAGTGTACTTAATAGCATTTGTCACCAGATTACACAGCATTCGGTCAATACTTATGCTATCACCCCGTACTTGCGTTCCATGCTTGTATGTTAGTTGTGTTTCATAGTGGAGATTCAAGGAATGATACTGCGCTATTGGTTTGAATCGAGAATAAGTTGTTTGTAAAAAACTTAACATATCAAACTGCTCCATTGTCGCTGGATTTAGTTCAAAAAAAGCAGTTCTTTCAGATTGAATCAAACTCACCCCTCGCTCATTCGTTTGTTGTAAAGCTATCAGCAACGGTTTGATCTCTTCTAAAGACTGTCCATAAGCACCATCAATTATTTGATTCAAAACTAACGATGCTCCTTGATAGTTGTTTGAAACATCGTGTAACAAACCTAATATGCTTAAAACTTCCTGTTGCATAACTATGTTTCCAACGACAGATGGTATTTTGGCTACTTTTATGAATAAGTGCTAATTATGTCTACAAGATTTGAGAATACTTTTGTTTTAGTTATAAAAAAAATTATCCAATCAAACTTTAGTACTAAAGTTTCTTTCATTTATCTGGAAATATTTTTGATTACTTATATTTTATATGACAGATACAAAAAGTAAAAGGCTTAACACCAATAACTATGTTATAAATATTGAGTCATCTTATAATCGAAGTGATCTATGATTCGATTAACGCTCATTGAGGATGAAGAACTCATTAGGTTGGGGATCACTACTGCTATCAATCAACAACCAGATATGGAAATGGTCGGCGTTGCGCGTACTGGTATTGAAGGTATTAATTTAGTTAAGGAATTAAATCCCGATGTCATTTTGGTGGATATTGGTTTACCGGACATATCTGGGCTAGAAGTGATTAAAGAGGTCAAACTCAATAGCAAGACTAAAATTGTTGTTCTTTCTTCTCATTCTTCTCAAGGCACTGTTCAATCAGCTTTAAATGTCGGCGCTGATTCTTACATTCTCAAAAAGAATAATGTTCCTCTGATTTTAGAAGCCATTAAAACCACATTCTACGATAGCAAGTCTTTTTTTGACCCTGATATTAGCCGACGGAATTTTTGTTACCAACAGAAAATCAAGGGTAAGACTTATCAAGATAATCTCACTAATACTGAAATCCAAATTGTTTCTTTGATGGCAGCTGGTTTTTCTAATAAGCTGATTGCCGAGCAGTTATTCATTACTGAAAGTACTGTAAAAGGGCATATTAACAAGATTTTTGCTAAGTTGGATGTCAGCGATCGCGTCAATGCTCTGATTGAAGCTAGTAAACTTGGGTACATCGAACAAGATTACCTGAAAGTAGGTTAGCTACTTACTTACTTGAATTAAACAATAGCCTTGGGTTTTACTCTGCTGTGTTTGACAAGCTTCAATTGCTGCTTGATTTTTTAAGATGATTTGATACATCTGTTTACCCTCTTGGGATTTTGCCCATTGGAGAATCTTTATCTCGTTACGTGAGACTACTACTGACTGATTCGTTCCTACATTCTGCACCAGGTTCCACGTTGTCAGGGAACCCAACAAGGTACTGCCAGCCGCTACTAATCCACACACCAGAGATACTGTTCCTAACCCCCAGCCTCCCCGCACTTTCATACCTGCGTCGGTGGGCTTAATTTTTTTCATCTCATCACGCACAGCACTGGAGACAACTGTATAGTGCATTGACTCGGCGGATTTACTTGTCTTCTCCAGTTTTTGGTCTATTAATGCTGCCCATGCTTCTATCATTGCCTCCATTCTTGCCTGGAGGTTTATCATCGTTTCTTCATATCGACCCAGCGTTGCCATCATCCTAAATGTTGGGTCATCTGATGTGATTCCTAATTGGTACGCCCCTTCAACTATGCGTTTTTGTTCTGATGGGGAGTAGCCTTGTAATGTGTCTTGTAGTGTCATCAATCAAGCCCTAGATATTTAATAGCCAAATTGTTATTCATCACTGAATGACGAAACTTTTTAATCCACTGGAAAATGAAGCTTCTCCAAAATAAAATTATCGATAGATCCTGGCAAACTTGTGAATATGGCTTGACAGCTTTCTCCATCGCTTGATAGTGATTTCGATGTAAAGCCATCAAATTTATTTCTGTTCCTCCTATTGTTAACAGAGTTTTCTGCATTTTTTCGTCATATTCCCTAAACTCTGGCGCAAAATGATAATTCTTCACTATTACATAGTTGGCATTGTTAGTAGCAGTTTGGATGATTTGAGTTAAGTAGTCTATGCAGTCCGTTCTATGTGATATCGGTTGCAGAAACGTTAGCTTCCATCCATATTCAGCTAAAGCTTCTAATAGTTCAGACTCAACAATATACTGGCAAATTTTGTCTATGTGCTGCCCCGGCATATCCACTAAAATGATATCTATATCATCAGCTACCAGATCAATAAACATCCTGTCCGTTTGTTTATTGAAAAAATCTATCTTTTCAATACACACTAAATCTTTGTAAGCCAAAAATCTGTCCCGATTATCATGATCATAAACTTTCAATCTTTTCCCTTGAAGTTGATAAATTTCCAGCAACAGTTTCATAACTGTAGACTTGCCTACACGAGAGTCACCTACAGTCATTACCATTCTTTTAGAAGATTTCAACATTTATACTCTCCAGCCCTAAGAGATGCTTAACTGGACAAATTTGCTGTTTAAAAGTTTTTAGCCAACTCTTCACCCGCATTTTCACTCCTGGTAGTTCTTTTTGCTTTATTCCTTCAGAAAAACTTAGTGACTTTTCATCTAAATAATCATAGGCATATTCAAGCAAATTCGGCATTTTAATATCAAATAAAGGGATTTCTGCTTTTAATAGCTCTTGCTTTATCTCTTGAACTATTGATGAGTTGCTATATCTAGAAAATTCTGACTCCTCACCATAAAATAAATTTCTAACGACTATGTAATCTACTTTATTTCCGCAAAAGCTGTATAAATCTATTAATTGCTTTACCGAATCTGATACTCGACTAATTACCACGACCATTGTTACTCTAATGTCATAATCATTGGCGGCTGTTTCCAAGAACTCTTGTTCTATAAATCTTTTAAATATTTGTCTTGATTGCGGTGGCAATTCTAATAAAAACAGCGATTCTGGTGGTGGCAGTTGATTATATGTATCTGGCTCTGGCTCCATCATTCTCTTTACGTGATCAAAAAATCTATCTATACTTCCATCTTTAAAAATATTTAACTGCTGTATTTGACAATGCTCACCATTCTCACCATAATATCTCAACAAATCTGGATTAGAATTATCTGCATCTACTGCCACAATTCTCCTTTTCTCATCTATACAAGTTTGTAAAAACCCTCTCGTCCACATCGATTTACCAACTCCACCTTTCCCCCCGTCTACTATTACTAATCTTCTTGGGGGAGTTTTAGTTACTTCTTCTGCCTCTTTATCTGCATCTGAGGCCATATCCAGGTCTAACTTTAGTTTCTCTAACTCTAACTGCTGCTTTGGTGCTAAATCATTTAGCTTTATTTCTTCTGCTGCTTCAATTGCCGAGATATCAGCTTTGCTATTAATATTTCCATTTTGATTGTTATTGATAGTTTGTGTCATTTTTCTTTTCCTCATAATTCAGATTTGTTCTCAATTTTCTAAAAAACATCTTTTTGAAATATCGGTAAGACATTACTCCTTATCCATTGCGTAAAATTATTAATCATTTGTTTTTTAACTATGCCTTTTAAATTATAAATAGCTCCCGAATTTAAAGTTTTTACTATTGTTATTTGCTCACCAATAATCACGTGACGTTCTCGACTTTGGATATGCAGAGGCACTATTTTTTCATTATTTAATTCTGGTGCAATAATCTGAAATACATCTTCAGCAAATATCTCTAGCCCTAATGGGGTTGATATTACTCGAACCGTGCTACCCAAAGGGTGATCAAATTCCCAATATGTCCATACTCTTCCCATAAATAGATTGCCATATTTGATTCAACACACGAAGCTATTTAGGTACTGTTTTTTTCAGTACTATGGTTTCTTGATTTTTAAAAAATACGTTATACAATTACTAGCGATTATTTTTGGTTCTCAAAGAACTGCCTCTGTCAACACTGATATTATTCTTAGGCAAAACTGATAACGGTTGGATGTTAAGCCTATCGTCAACCTTGATATTGGCAGCGCCTGTTGCTAGCTCTAGCACTTGATTGGCAACTTTCCCTTTGTAGATAGGGCAAGGGGTTTTGTAACACGGTTGGGCATTGTAAACCGCAGTTGTCACCACATTGTCCTTAAGATAAAAGATGTCTAATGGAAAATTTACCTTGTACATCCAGAAAGGCACATTATAAATTTCTCCTCCCAAATTGAATAACATTCCGCCATCGCCGTTTAAGGATGCTCGAAATTTCAGCCCTTTCTCTAATTGCTCTGGTGTAGAAGCGGCTTCCAAGTTAAATGTGCGACCGCCTTTGGTGAGAATGTGCGTAACTGGTAAATCCTGGGGACGAGTTTGGACGTAACCGAGCGCCACAGTGCCGATGATAATTGATACTCCAGCGACAGGGCCTAGTATGTTCAGTAACTTGAAAGCAGCAACGTATAAATCCTTTTCAGAATTAATTTTTAAAGTTTTCATGTTTCACCAAAAATATCAACATTGCCGAGACTATATATAGATGAATCAATTGGACTAGATGGAAGGCCATGCAAAGCCGCAATGTTACGCATACTTTCAACTCGGTCAGCTTCGCGGATTGCCAGAGGATTCATACTCTGCCTTGCTGCCAGCAATGCCGACAATGTAATTCCTAGTGGTGGTAGTTCTTGAAGGGGAGAAACATCGTCGCCAAACATTTGACAGAAACTAGAGACGGCGGCACGTTCAACAATGGCTTGAATCTCCGCACCGACACATCGCTGCGTGGCTTTGAGTAACCTTTTCCATTCTTCTTCGCTGTACCCATCGCCCCGATCGCGGAAACGAGGATCGAAACGGGCTAAGTGAATTTTGAATATTTCGTGCCGTTCGCCGTAATTTGGGAGATCCACCTTGAAAATCTCGTCAAAGCGTCCACTTCTGGTTAGCTCTGGTGGTAGCCATTGAATATTGTTAGCCGAAGCGATAATTAAAACCTCACTAGTACGTTCTTGCATCCAGGTCAAAAGCATACCAGCTAGGCGTTTGGATAAATCATCATCCCCGGCGAATCCCTTATCAAAGTCATCTAAGTATAAAATTACACGGTTGATTCGGTCTACCAGTGCGAGTAAGCTTTTTAGCTTGTACTCAGCCAAATTACCGTAACTGCGGAAACTCCCCCACTCCAAAATAATCAGAGGTAGCCCCAATTGTGCAGAACTTGCTTTAGCCGAGTAAGATTTTCCTGTACCCGGTGGGCCGATTAGTAAAATCCCCTTGGGTAAGCGCAGATTATACGCTTTCGCCAATGAGGATAGAAGGCGCTTATAAGTTTTAAACGCTTGCTGGATAAGTTCTAAACCACCAATGGGTGTGCTTGGAGGTTGAAGGAACTGAATATTATAAATTCGCTTAAATAGGTCAATTTTGTAAGCGGACAGTTGAGACACTAACTCATCCGGTTTAATTTCACCAGGAGCGCTTGCCTGTCTGATTCCATAGTCAATGTCTGCCAAGTACATGCCTAAGCCGGCGTTCGCCGTCGCATGAATATCGCTATGACTGTAATCCGGTAATACTTGGGCTAAGTAAGTGCTTATTTCCTCTATAGCTGGCAGTTGTTGCACAATGGTAGGAACTTCGGGGGCAATGTCAGATGACACAGTGGCGTTTGACCCTAAGAGAATCGCTGCTTTGTTAGCATTGCAATTGTACAGCTTTAGGTTAATGAGGGCAGACTTAATCCACTCGGAAGTCAGAAAGAAATCGGGGTCAGTGGTAGACTCTCCCAGCCAGGGGAATATACCTTCTAGTATCAGGATTCCTGATAAATCAGTAGTTTTCCAGAATCGGAGAATTTCAAAGTAATGTTCGCGTCGATTCTTTGCGATCGCCTGATACTGCTCAACTCTTTGTAAAGTTAATCGCTCCTCATTAGTAGATAACTGGTGTAGCGCATCATCCTCCAGCGTCCACAGGTAACAGTTAATATTGTATTGCTGGCATTCACTGGCGAGATTTGTCAAAAGCCTGACCCTCTCTTGCAATGGAGACTCGACAGCAATCAGCTTATTGTTAAGCTTAATTAATCCAAATATTTGTTTAATTAACTCATTATTCATTAGGGCTTTAGTTAAATTTCACCCCAATATTATTGATAGCTAAAACTCTTTACTAGCTACTTTGGTACTGAAAAAATCGGTACTAGAGTAGCTTGACTTTTTTGCAACTATAGCTCTAACTCCTCGTGTTTTTGTTGTGAATAACGTTGTTGTAATTGATGGGAGAAATTGATTAACTGCGTATTCCAATCCCGACTTTCGCACTTGAGTTGAGTCGAGTGTGGCAGCAGTTCTTTAACAGCCCGTGCCACTGTTGGTTGACTAAAAGCTACCTGTACATGAGCCACATTACGTAATCTTTCAACAGGTAAATTTGAAGTGTCATCTACTGCCATGTAAACTGTTCTGTTTTCTGGTATTCCTTTAACCTGATATTCCAACATGGCTACTGAAATGGTATCAATGGGAGAGTCAGACAGTACAGCAGTGCTAGTTTTATCACTAGGCTTTTTCCCCAAAGTAAAGTAAAACCAGCTATTACGGCGAACAGTACCTAACTCATAACCAGAGAATTTATTGGTTGTACCTTCTAAGAAAGCCCCTTTGGTATTCCCTTCCAAGTCCCGCATCACAAACACTACATTTGCTTTTGAGTCGGCATAAACTAGACCCTGGTTATGTAACATTTGTACGCAATCAGAAGGTATGCCTCGTTTCTGGGTTAGGTAATGTTCAACGCCTGACCAGTTAGCTTTATCCTCAACGGGTGGGGTGAATTGGGATGCTGGTTGAGTTTGGATAATAAGAGCCGCAACTTTTTGAGCATGAGCGATCGCAGCACGTTTTGCGCCGACTTCACCAAATCGCTCCCCTAACCATGCGATCGCTTGGACTTGGTTGCATTGATTAACGTGTTTCACTAAATCAATTGCATGATTACCTTCAAAATGAGAACCGGGAGCAAGGTCACTAAATTTAGAGCCATCTATATTAATGATGTGGCTTCCTCCTACCCATTCATTCCCTTTACGCCACAGCCCTAACTCCCAAGCAACATCATTTAAAGCTAAATCAGTTGACCACTCGATAAGCTTTTTTATTGATTGATTATCTTGTTCTAATTGTGCAATTTGTCGCCGTAACTGTTCATTTTCAAGTGAGAGAGCTTTGGCTGTAGCTTCCATCTCTTGCTTACGTTGATTCGCCCTGTCTCGGTCGGCAGCTTTGGCCTTCAATTGTGCTGCACTTAGCTCATCAACTTCTAAATCGCGCCCTTCCTCCACTATGCGGTAAAAATCCTTGATGTCCTGGTGCTGGGCTTTGCTTCCCTTGATACCCCGCTCTAGTCCAATTAACCGCATCGTGTTGTAGTACGAATCCTGAAATTCATGAATTTTCTGCCGTCCGTCGAAGAAATGATTACAGCGCAATTGCCCCTGATCATCAACCGGCACAAAGTAAGCGTGAATGTGCGGGGTGGCTTCATCCAAGTGTAACTCGGCTCTCACAATGCGTGAGCCATATTCATCAGCCAACCACTGGTGAGTCGCTTCTACCCAGTCATCCAACTTTTGTTGTTCATAGTACCCAGCATTAGTTGGGCAGTCGGGACGGAAATAACTAGGCGATGCACTCAACAGTAACTCTACACAGTAGACCGCATCAGTGCGAATCTTTCGCTTTTGTTCATGCTCGGCAATTTTGGCTAAGACTAAATCCTCTAGTCGTTCCTCTGGATTGAGGCTACCGATGAACCGAATATTTTTTTGAGTCGGATCTGCATTAGGGGTTTCTCTTTCTCGTGCAGTGTGAGATGCACTCCCTGATATGTTACCCCGCTTTAATTTTCTTAATCGCGCGATCGCGTAGCTCATGGCTTCACATCTTGGATAAACTTGGTATCATTCTCAAGTAATGCTGATTTTTTTAAATTATCTAAATTTTGGCTACCCCTAAAATAGCCAAATTGCTGAAATGCGGAAATGGGTAAAAAACCGTAGTAAGTACGACTATTTTATTATTTTTTCAGAGAATTGTTAGCGGTTTATGCCCCCTTATTTCAGCGACAGTCATAGACCAGTTGTAGGACAGTCATAGGACAGTTGTTAATTAGGAGTGAGCCTGTGACTTTTATGCCCTAGAACAGTTATAGGACAGTTGTAGAGCAGTTTTAGAACAGGTGTAGAACAGTCACGAAAAAATGTATTGAGATATACAATTTATAGTTTTTAACCACAACAAATATATATTGTTAGCGGAGTGAATAATGAATTTGTAAAAAGAACTTTCTTCAGCTAAACTGTACATAAGAAATTTCTGAATTTCGACTGTGCAAAGAAAATGGAACTACCTAACAACAGTGACAACAGTGCAATGAATAATTGCACAGAAACTTTGCCCAGACAAAAAAATGGAACAAAATCAACAAGTAATTCTTTCAGTTAAGCGGACGGTAGATACCGCAGAAGGTCATCTCCTAAATTATCTACAAACAGAACCATTTGACTTAGGGAAACTACCAGAAGTAGTGATGTTGACCCTGAAACAACATTGGTCGCCTTTTGCCATGTCTGCTGATGGGGTAGATGGTGAGCCTTTAAGACAAAGGGCTATATGGGCAATTCAACAGTTGGAAGCACAAGCGGCTTTAATTCGGACGGTATTTCTAGAACCATCAGTAGTGAAGACGGAGACATCAAGGGGCGAAACTCAAGCTCAAGCTCAACAGGCGAATGGTGTAGAGTCGAGTCTACACCAGACCCAGACAGAAGAAGTCCAAGCGTTAGAGCATCGTGATGACGATGAGATTGATGACGATGAGACTGATGTCGAATGGATAGATATAAAACCGTCACTAGAAATGCAACAGATTAATAAACTGTTTGGTATTGGTTAACGAAAGTGTCCTAATAGTCTGCCAATAACCAGTTAATAATTGCTCTCAAGGGTGAATAAGACTCTTGAGACAATGCCTATTTTCTTTTGCGATCGCACATAAATAGGAAAATGTATGAATACGCCCAACAAAGAGATAACCTCAACGATGCCAAAGATAGTAGCGTCGTTTGATTTAGGTGGCAGTCATAACCGAGGGATTGTTCAGATATACCCTTCGGGTGTGCCAATAGTGATAGCGATGAGTCCAGAAGTGGCAGATGTCAGCAGGGATTCAATAGCGCACTCATTTACACAGGTGCGGCTTGACTCAACTTGGGTAGGAATTGGGAATGAGTATTATGTATTAGGTGCTGTAGCTAAAGAGGCTTTTTTCGGTACACCAGCACTCAAAGAGTTGAAATTCCACTATGGTTTGCCAAAAATAGCGGGTTTGTTCTGGTTAGCTAGTTGGCAGTTGGGTTTGAATCAGCCAATGGAGGCTTTTGCACAATTGCTGCTGCCCGGAGGAGAAATTGCCGATGGCAAGGATTTAGGGAAGACATTAAGCCACAAACTCAATAAAGGAGTTAAAACGCCTAATGGTCAGTTGAAAGTGAAACTACTCAATTTTTCAACTTCTCCAGAGGGAAGCGGGATTATGTCATACCGTCGTCGTGCTTTAGGTAGTGAGTTTGATAAAAAAAGTATTGGCTTGCTGATGCTGGGTTATCGTAATGCCAGTTTTTTACTATCATCCAAAGGGAACTTAGCTAAATTTGAAACTACAGATTTAGGGATGAGTTGGTTGGTACACCAATTTGTGGAGCGTACTGCTGTTGGGTTATCAAAGGATGATTTTCGATTAGCGCACTTACTGGTGCAAGCGCAAAATGGCAACCAAAATGCACTGCGTTCAATCTCACGTAAAGCTACCCCAACTGGTGTAGAGTCTGATTTAAAGTTATTTAACTCGGTCTTACCGCCTTTAGTTGATGATTACTGTCGAGCAATAATTAGATGGGTGAAAAATCTGGCTGTTTTGGATGAAGTGTTAATCTGCGGGGGAACTGCGGATTTGATTCGCGCCCCGTTAACCCAATATTTTGAAAGCGTTGGCATCCCCATTGTTTGGAATGGTGGAGTGCAAATTCCCAAAGGGCTTGATACTCAAGGGTTAGAAAATAGAATTGCTGATGTGTGGACAGCGCATATTAACTATATCAAAATGCTCGATGAACATCTTGGCTATGAGCGCAAACAGAAATTATTCCCAGATAATTATCAAGCGCCACCCAATATGAATTGGACTCCAGCTAAAGACCTTTTCTCTATCAATGGGTTTTTCCCCCAAACATCTAAGAGAAATCACAATAGCTCAAATTAAGCAATCTTGATGTTAGACAGAATCTCTGTCTAACATCGCCAAACCCTCTACCTGCAATAGTTTCAGAATATGCCCAAAACTTTGACTTTAAAAATAGACCAGTACATCAATGCTTTTCCTAACTGCATTATCGCTACTGCCCATGTAGATAATTTTCCAGACCTCCCACTAGAGCCAAACATTAGAGAGCCGAACCGCAAAAGCTCAACCTACAGACAAATATTCGATTCGCTCTCCACTGAACCTGAAAAATTCTTTCAAAGAAATAACGGGATTGTGCTGTGTGTTAACAAGGTTAAACCAATAAGCAGGACTGAGCTAGAACTAGAAATACTTCTCTCAAACGAAGGCGGCAACGACGGCATTATCAACGGTGGGCATACGGTATTAGCATTTGAACAAGCTAGAGCAAATAAGTACGACCTCTCTCTAGCTAGGGTTAAAGTTACTATTCACATTGGGTTAAATGAGTATGAAGCGAAAGACATCGCCTTAGCATCCAACACATCAGCCCCAGTAGATGCACGTTCTAAAGTTAACGCCAGAGGTGACTACAAATTCATCAAACAGTTTTTAGCAAAATTAGAGATGGAGTCAGAAACGAAATTCCGCATTGCTTACTATCAACATCAAAGTGGTGCGCCGAAAAATCCACAGTGCAATGTCAACCATTTGATTAAGTTGATGAACTGCTTGGACAGGAACAAGTACAACCCGAATAAATCTAAAGGTAAACATCCACCTGTCAGCAATAATCCCTCTTTAAGTGATGCGGAGAGAGAAAGGTTGTCGAAATTGTTGCCGCTACTGTCCAAGGCTATGTGGATTGAGGAAAGGCTGTTTAAGACTATTGAGGAACACATCACCAACCCACGAAAGAAAGGAGTCATTGACCTAGCTTCGATTGATGCGCGAAAGAATACCCTTTTGCCTGACAGCCGTTACTCATTTGGGTTTAGTGCGCCGGCTGATATTGCTATGCCCATCGTTGCCGCCTATCGAGTCTTTTTGGATGAGAATTATAACTGGTTAATTCCTTTTGATGAGTTTGCTCTTGATTTTCTGCAACATCTGTGGACGAACTATTACAAGAAATACTTGGTGTCAGAGAAATTAGCTGGCAATACAGTTGGCAGCAAAATCTGTCGTAATCCAGTGATTTGGGATAATCTCTACGTTTCGGCTCAAAATTATCTTAATCAACAATTGCTCAAGATGGTTGGGTCAAACAATAACAAACGTGAACAACTGAAGAAGAATTCAGAAGTCAGAATTCAGGAGTCAGAATTAATGAGTGGGGGATTCAGACCCACCGCTTGATTATTGCACCACTGAATCTCCGATTTAGTGGGGGGTCTTAAACGCCGTTTATTTATCCGCCACTCGCTTAACCTTCTTCTGAATTCTGGCTCCTGGCTCCTGACTCCTGTTCATTAACATTGGCAAATTAATATGTCAGAAACGACACATTTGCAGGTACAAGAATTATCACGATTTGCTCAAGAGCAAGACTTCAATCAGCAATATCGACAGTATTTTGGGGATGTCTGGGACGAAGTTGGAGTTAAAGATATCTCCAAAATGACCATCCAAGATGCCGAGCAAACCTTGAAGGTACTAGCTGATAGTGAAGCATCTCCCCAATTCATCAAATCTCTACTAGCACAAGCAGCAATTGATGGTGCGTCACCGCAGGTTTTAGAGTATTTCTTGAGTAGTGACATTGACTCAGATGGGCGGACTCTGGCACAAGAAATATTTCAGGATGGGACGAACCCGTTGGAGCCGGATACACTCCAACTACCACCAAAAGCACAGGTTCTATCCCCATCTCTACAACCAGATTTGGAATGGGAAATATAGCATAAACTCGCTAACTTTACTAGTTACTCTAGTACCGATTTTTTCAGTACTCAGGTAGCTAGTTCTTTTTTGAAAGCATATTTAAACTTCTTAAGTTAGGTATGAGTTCCACTTTTCAAAAAGCACACTAGCAGTCTGCCAACCCAAAAATGCGCTTTTTCAAACTGGGGAAAGGTAAAAGTATTTAAACCCTTTCCCCCTGCCCCAAATCCTTTACTTCGTGGGGGCCCCACCTTCCCCCTTACCCCGCTTTCGTCACGAAAGCGAACTACTAGGGTGTAGTTGAATTATCGATTACACCTGTTCCCTCAGCTAACTCAACAACTAAAGAAGGCCATACTATGACTATATTAGGTATTAATAGACCTTTAGATACAACCCAGGCAAAACTGTGGGACGAGCGCGATTTGTCTACAAGCGATCGCCGCCGAGAGCATCTAGAAATTCTCCTGTGCCAGAAAGTACAGATAGGTGAAGACCCTGCCCTGTGTGAGAAAGTGTTGAATTATTTGTATTTCTCGGCATTTCAACAGAATCTAAATCGTATTACTGTCCAAAAGGAAAAAGAAAAGTCAGTATTTGCCTCCCTACAGCAAGTGATTATTACGTCTTTTGCTATTCTAGGGATGTTTGCATTCCTTGCCGCCGCTTCCAACAAGTCAGTTGTGCGATCGTCTGGGGTAATTCCTCCAGCTATAGAACGGCAAGCCAATTAACCAAATGTTTGCTTTTTCGCCTAGTCACAATACAACTCTTGGAGAGGCTACGCTCAGTGCAAGGGGAGCAATTGCAGATGTAAAAGGATGCCATTAAAAAGCTGAGAGCTTTGTTTGATAATGCTTTCAGCTTATATTATCACTCACTGTGCATCGCTCCCGCCTAATATGCTGTGTCCTTGTCGAAAGGCAAACTGTCTTCCGGCTCAAAGTTACGCAGGTCTTGCTCCATCTGCTGCCGACGTTGGACGTATGTTCTGCTGTCTTCAATCCTCCCTCTCATCTGCCATGCGCCGAAGTTGATTCCCTGTTCTGCATGTTTAGCAGAAACTCTATTGTAGTTATCGACTTCAAATTTTTTGCGTTGCTCCATCTCTTCAAGCCAGCCCTCGCTGATGCCCTTGTCTAGAGCTTCTTGAACGTACTTAGGGTTAAGAGAACCGTCTGGGTTAAACTGCCGCTTTTCTTCTGCTGTAAAGAAATCGTAGGCAGTGTAAACAGGCCACGGCTCTGGGTCGGTTTCATCTAAATGCTTCCACTCATCATATTTGATTTTTAACCTACGGGCATAGTCATCAATGGCTTCTGGAATCATTCCACTAGACAACATTTCAATTCTTGCCTCATTTTTTAAAGTCCCATCTGGGTTGAACTCCTTCTTATGCATATTTATCCAACGTTTAATTCTCGACATATAAAACCTCCTAAAAATTACAAATTATTAAAAATTTATGACACTAGAATTCAAACACTTCGATACTAGACTAAATCAGTGGATTTATCCAGATACCAATAATAAAAATCCTGAATCAATTTTAGCTGAGAAGTTAGACAATACACTACTTGAATCTTACTTCCCTGAAAGAAAATTCTCATTTGGACATATTGATGAGTACAGTAAATCAGAGGATTTAAAAAATCATCCAGATGGTCATGTTCTTCTGTTATCTTCAAAGACACGTTTATTATATGGGCCACCAGAATGTTTAGAAGTAATTGAAAAACTTTGTCCAGACCGTAAAGACCGTGGTGCTTATGGCTCTATTTTTCTAGGTTCGTGTAGGGATGCCATTAGTGAGAAATTAAATATTCTAGTAGTAGATGATTCGAGCGATGCAAAGGGAAAAAATGGAGGAATCCTTGAGAACGAGGTTGCTTGGAAACTTGTAGGAGATTGTTATGGGCAAATTTCAACTGAAATATATGATAAGTTAACCAAAAGAGAAGAACAATCAGACAAAAGTTATCGCGTAATTCAGCATCGCTTCGGTTGGAAAGAAGGGGATGGAGAAGATACTGAATATCGTTTTGGCAAGGGAACATTAAGACCATACGACTTAAAAGAAATAAAGTATGCTAACCCCAACAACACGCCTAAAATAGACCTGATTATCCCCATTAGTAGCTTTAAGGGTACAGACAAGGATAAGCCCGGAGGCCCATCTAAACCTCAAATTGAGCCAGGATTATATCAGCAAACTATTTGGTTGGGTGAAAAGGCACAATCTCAAAAAGGTAAAACTGCCATATCTCAATTATTAGCATCATTCCCTCAAGGTATTAAAGATTTTGCAGAAGAACTAGAAGCACAAGCCCAAAAGCTAGCAGAAGCTCAAGATGATCCTAGAATTGTTGCACAACTGTACTGTGAAAACTACGAAAAGCGAAAAGAGTTTTCAGAACAGCAAAAAAAATCTTTAGAACAAGAAATTATTGAATCAGTTAAAACTGATACTTTAAGTAAACAAGTAGAGAATAATTCTGATGAAGACTTAGAGCTAAACGATGAATCAGATGAATCTCAGAAAGATGATATGTTCATGTACAAACTCATCAAAGCTGATTTACTTGGTCATCAACAACTACTAGAAACGGAAAAGGTAAAACAAGAGTTGAGTCGGTTTGTACAAAGTCAGTGGCGTGATATTGCGGTTGGCAAGACACTAACTTTTGACCGAGGAATGATTATCCCTACCAAAGAACTCAAGAATGGCGAAATTTGTGTGACTTGGATGGATGAAAATGAAAAAGTATTAAATTTTCGTTCTCCCTTTCTCAATTCTAACGGTCTGTGTGTTTCTAACAACAAGCTTATTGAAGACCGATTAGGTCCAGGTGGTGAACCATTAGAAGGAATAATTGTAGTCAATGATGAAGACCATAAACGTATACTTGCTAGGATTGAGGCATTAGAAGCTCAAAGTATTCAACACAAAGAAGTTAATCCCCTTGAAACCGAATCAGAACGGCAAGCGCGTGATTTCGACGGTGACTGTATTGGCGTAGCACTTGCACTTCAATATCCAAACTTCACAGCCGAAGCCGAGTACAGAAACCAACCTGAAAATGCTTATCGTCCTACTGTTAAAGAAAAGAAACAATCATTTTATTCGGAAAATGGAAGCCAGCCTCCATTTGAAGAAATAGCTATCCACATGAGCGATAGCATCAGCGTGGGCATAATCAACAATCAAGTGACAGCACTGGAGGCATTAGAATCAGAAATTGAGGTACTTAAAACTTACGGTAACTTAGAGCAACAATCAACTTATTTAGACCAAGTATCTAGCCATTATCAAAGTTTATTTGAACAGGAACATGACGAAAAGCCCAAACCAATTAGAGCAGAGTACAAACCTTTCATGGAATCTGTTGTAGTTCTAGCAGAGAATCCTAACAGAACGCCAGAAATTATTCAGCAGGCGATGGATGTTAACCGCCTAATGTACCGAGAAATGATTAGTGAGGGATGTTATCAAAACCAAATAGCGGTTGATTTATTCAAAAGTGCTAAAAAACCTGAGATGAATAAAATCCGGGAGAACAGCCGCTATTTGTATCGTGATGTTAATTATATTAAAGATAAGAAATCTTCATTAGTTTATTTAAACACGGGGATAACACCAAAAGGCTACTCACCAGTAGAATTATTGATTAGCCAAACCAATAAATATTTTCAAGAATCACAGTTAGAATCGCGTCCCATCGTCCAGTTTAAAGACTTATTCAAAGGAGTGGAATTTACACCACAGCAAAAATTTGCAGCAGTTGCCGCCAAGTACGAGTTCGATCTGAAATTCAACGCTGCGGTTCGGATGTCCCAACGGCGTGAAACTGAGAAAGGGCCATCCGCAATTGTGCAAACTCCACAGTCTTGCAAACTGGAAATTACCAATCTAACCCGTTATGGGCATCCCTTAATCTGGAAAGCTCAGACGCTGAACATTCGCTTAGATGAAATTCCAGAGAAATTGAGAAGTTTTGAACGCCCTCACCGATTATTAGTAGTTGCACAGATAGATGGCGAGGTTGGGTCAGATGGAAAACCCGCTTACCGCAACCTGGGGACAGTTAGCCAACAATCGCAAGCAGATTACAATCTCAAGGCGGGGATGACCATGCAGGGAGCTAAACTCCTAGAACTAAAACCAGAACTTACTAGAAGCCAAACTAAACTATTCTTTGCCTTGGCGCAGGAGACGGCAGAAGCATTTTACGCGAAAATCCCAGAGTCAGAAAAACTTGCATCCGCTGCCGCCGCTTGGAATATCTGTGCATCCCGCCAGGATGAACTCGAAGTTGCAAGGAAAGAAAACGCAAACCCCCAAGCGATCGCTAAAAAAGTTTCCAATTTCGCCTTCGCTGCTTTCCCTAATGAGATTATCTCTCGCTTAGATAAATTGCAATTTAGCGAACCGAAGTTAGTCACACTGAATAATGAAGCGAATCAATTTTTAGGTCGAGACTGGAATCCCACCGAAAAACACCCGATAGAAATTAGGGCTAGCCACCACCCAGTCGGGCATGAACGCCACGTTTCCAGGCTAATGTTTGTCCAGGATAGTGACGGCGAATATAAGGAATTCGCCATGCTTGAAACCAGAACTGCACAGCTTCCCATTGGAACGAAAGCGCTCTCTTGTATGGTTGGGGTAGAACCTGCCACAGCATCAGCAACTATTGGACTACCAGGAAACGAGCCGGTTGAAATTACTATCCGTGAACTCAAGAACTTCTCTTATGCAGGACTTGTTTTTAATGCCGAACCCGTAAACTTAGAATTTGGCACTGTGCCGATTCCTGATAAAACAGTAAAAATCAAAATTGATGCTTTGACTCTGGGGGAGTTAGACAGTGATTCTGTCCAACAGTTAAAACAAATTGATTACCTGAAAAATGGTAATCCCCTAAAATTAAAGCTCACGTCAATCTCTGAGACAGGAGATCAAGCTTTTGTCCTGGGTGAGTCTCCCAATGGAAATCTCCTCAAAATTAATAAAATTAACTTTTATGATTTTTCTGCTCAGACATTCAATGATCAAGATTACCGAAAACTGACTATCGAAACCTCAGCTTCTAAAACTAGAGATGCAGTATTTCTCAATGGTGAACCCTTGGGGGTATTGCACTTCAAAAAAGACAAAGACGCGCTCAGACAGCTTGGACTGCTCAAAACCGGACAACTTACACCCACCCCCGCTATTATTGAAAGTAATTTTTCTGTGATTTGCGCTCAAATTGACCCTAATACCGTTGAATATCCTACTATTTGGACGAAGGAATTTCAAGCTTTTGGGACTCAATCAGTTAACCCTCAACAGCTGTATATGATTGAGAGTAGTGCGAAAATTCTACATCAGATTAAAGAGCGTCCTACTTTCTTATTTTCTACAGAATCAAACAGAAAACTTGGAATCATGGGCTTGGCTGTTGACAACCAGAAAGCTGAGACTGTGACAAAATGGTTAACTGCTCAAAATGTTAAATTCTCGCTTGCCCCAACAGAAGATGTTATAAGGGAAACTAAAAAAGGTCTAGCGGTATTTAACTTGGTTGATAGCTCCATCCCTGCCAAAACTTTAGAGAGCATGGCCAAGAAATTTGGGGCTGTGATTGAAACGGATAGGGAGTATCAACAAAGGGTTAATTCCCTCGCCACACGACCGCAGTTTTTGAAACCACCAGAACAAACAGCACAATCTCCGCCTAACCAATCTATAACTCCATTACTCCCCACTACTCCTTCTACACCAGACATTAGTAATCATGTGAAAACCGAACCTCTAGGTGTAGAGAAGCTTCCGACAGTTACTATTGATGACTTGAGAAATTGGTACAATACCGCAGATAAGTTAGGGAAGTCGGAAAATTACAAAAAACGCATTGTAGAAGTTGCAAATGGGTTTAAAGCTGGTGAGCAATTATCAGCCCAAGCGTTGACAGTAATGAATAAAGATACATTTGAGCTTGAAAGAATCAGTCGGCTGACTCAAATTGCTCAAAGGATTGGCATGGTCTGGGGTAAGTCTAATGAAAATGGCACTCAAGTTTTGGGAAAGATTTATGACTTGGCTTTCAATACCCAACAGAGAGATTTAACTATTTCGCAGAAAAATGGGGAGGTAATTTTCAACTTGCAATCTGGTCAGGTACAGACTAATAAACTAACTTCACAGATATTACAAACTTTTGAAGATGTTAATACTCAAATTGATAAAATATTAGCTAAATCTCAAACACAACAAGTAGACTTACAAAGATAGATTTATCCTAAAATAGCCTTTTGAAGCGTTTAATTATTGTGGCAATACAGTAATGTACAGTATTTGGCTTTTGATTATAAATCTGTTATTTATCTATAAAATTAAACCTAGAGTGGTAAAACTTGCTAGTGTAGATTTTTCATGATTGAAATACGCGTAAATAGGTAAACCAAACTTTTCAATAATAACGAATTTACTACGTTTAAGTTTTTGCTCTAGTTAGTTTTGCCACGCTAGAATTAAACACACGGCGTTGAGATGGATATTTATCAAATAGGTATTGAGCCTAAGATAATTTTGAAGAGATCGGTAAGAGTTGAAAATTGAAGTCCAAGTTACAGTTTGGTAAGGTTGAGATGAATCAAGCTGAACAATTGCAAGATCAGTATGTCAAAGTCGGCTCTGTAAATACCCGATATTGGCAAGCGGGAGATTCAGGCAGCACGGTCATTTTGCTTCATGGTGGTGGCGGTTACATTGAGTTGTGGAAGTACAATATCCAAGAATTAGCCAAACATCATCGCGTTTATGCGTTTGATATGGTGGGTGCAGGTCGATCCGATAAACCCGATGCTGCTCATTACACCTTTGACTTCATGGCTCAGTTCACGCGAGATTTCATGAAGGTTTTAGAGATACCCAAGGCAAATTTGATTGGAACTTCTGCCGGCGGTGGAGTAGCACTCACTTTAACGTTGAAGTTCCCACAATTAGTTGAGCGACTAATTCTGGTTGGCAGTGCGGGTCTAGGGAAAGAACTTAATTTTCTGCTTCGAGTGACCACAATTCCTGGTTTAGCTAAGTTGTTTAGTTCACCAAGCAAATCAGGTGTAGCGATGTTGTGTAAACAGGCAGTGTACGACTCAAAACTAATCACTGATGAAATTGTCGAAGAGTTTTATCAAATGGCAATGCTTCCTGGAGCAGCAGAAGCAACATTAAATCTAGGTCGTTCAAACTTTAATATCTGGGGGCAATTCTATCAGTCAATTGCTGACAAATTGCATACTATCGAGGTTCCGACCCTAATTATTTGGGGCAGACAAGATCCGATGGTTCCTGTAACCCATGCTCAGAATGCCGTTAAGATTATTTCTAATGCTCAGTTGGAGATTATTGAAGAGTGCGGTCATTGGAGTCCGATTGAGCATCCACAAAAATTTAATCAGCTAGTTCTAGAGTTTCTATCGTGATTTTTGAATTGGTTAACGGTTGCCAGCCAGCTAACAAGTCGATGAGCCGTGTTGCGCCGACGAACTCGTTGCCGCTGTCGCTCAACTCTTGCGGTGCGCTTGACGGGGCAATAGCTTACATTAGAATTAAAATCAAATTTTTGAAATCCAAATAATGACAAAAAAATTATTAATATCCATACTAATAGTAGCTCCATTTCTAGGACTTCCAATAGCTATATTGTCGTTTTGGTACCAACCAATTTCTTCGGCTTGTCAGCGATATTGTGTAAATGCACATTGTTCACAGCGATGGGAATGTATGGGTTCTGCTTTAAAAGCTGGCTTTCCACTCCCAATCATAACATGATGACACTGGTAGCTCACCTATAGATGGTTGGGGAAAGATTGGCGAAGAAGACTGGTATAACTTTGACTTGTGGGCATTCTTCTTGAACAGCTTTTTTTACGGTGTGATATTAATCATGCTTTTGCTTGTAATCAAAAATATTTTTAAATTTATAAGGCGTTCGATATAACGTTTGATAATATGAAATATCTATAAGGAAAAGGTAAATTTATTTGTTTATGCAAGTAATTTTTTACAATATGTCTTAGCTTCGCTCGAACAATAGAGATGTACCGCAAAGCCTGTCTCAAACCTTTATCAACACGGCATTTACAGAATTTATAAATAAACGGCATCTCCGGCTAAATACGCAAAAAATACTTTTAGAATGGTTAAACTTATCGCATCTCTCCAAGCCCCGCAAATAGTCATAGCAAGGATTGATAGATGATTGAAATTGTTGAAGCAGACCTTAGTTTGCCATCTCATGCGGATGCTATGGTTCAATTAATGGATGAGTATGCACTCGACCCAATGGGTGGTGGCAAAGGGCTGTCCGACTACGTTAAAGCAAATCTAAGAGCAGAACTAGCAAAAAGATTTGCGGCTCATGTAATTCTTGCGTTTGCCGATGCCGAACCCGCAGGGCTTGTTGTCTGCTTAGAAGGATTCTCTACGTTCGCGTGTAAGCCATTACTTAATATTCACGATGTCATCGTTGCTTTACCCTACCGTGGTAGAGGCTTGTCCAAACTGCTGCTACAGAAAGCGGAGGAGATCGCGTTGGATTTGGGCTGCTGCAAACTCACGCTAGAGGTACTGGAAGGAAACCATGTTGCTCAGTCAGCATACAAGGCGTGCGGATTCAGTGGCTATGAGCTAAATCCCCAGATGGGCAAGGCATTATTCTGGGAGAAGAAACTACCAGAGGTGACTGATGAAGAGAAAAGTTCTTAAAGCAGATGATTATGAATACGAGGAAGAGGACGAGGAAGAATAACTTTCTTTGTGCTGACATGAACAACCGTAAGCGATGCCTGCGGCGGGCTACGCCTACGCTGATGAATTAGCTCTCACTGATGGAATGGCACAGGCTAATTCCCCTTCTTTACCCACTTAGTGCTGAGTGCCTCGGCAAGCGAGTAACTTTAAGAAGTACTGAGTACTTCTGCACTACAGTAAGAGCAAGACCCGAAGTCAAGCGGAATCAACAATCGAGAGAAGGTTGATACCCGCTTTTGGTGGGCGGTCTTTCAACTTCAGCACAGACTAAACGCCCCGCTATCCATGTACAGCACTTGGAACTCAGCACTCTTCATCGTTGCCAACTTCCTTTGACGGTTACAAATCAAAATCAAGGCTGAATGTTTCTCCATCAGAATCTTCTTCCTCCTCCTCTGTAAATGGAGTTGAACTCCTTGATGAGACTTTGTTATCTTCTGTATTAGTCGGCGTGAAAGCTACTTGTTGTGTGGGAAATGCACCCTTTCTGAAAGCAAAATAGCAATCAATAATAAAGTAAAGCGTCTCCAGGTAACTTTTACCTAGTTGCTGTGATTCGGCAAATATCCGCTCACGGTAGCTATCTTTGATCCGAACTTTTTCTGGGGTTAAGTCAAGTTTGTCTGCCATTGCGATCACTTAATAGATGTAGTAGTTGAATTCTTACTGCTGATGGTTTTTGCCATTTCTAAAAGCCCAGAGACATTGGCTTCTACCGGATTGTCCAGGATTTTGAAGCCGTTTTTCTCCAACAGCTTCTTAAATCCTGGTAAGAGACAGCCTCCACCAATCGCCCAGATTTCATCCCCTTGGTGCTTGGCATCAAGTGTCAGATTCACCACTTTCTTCAAGTATTTTTCATACCAATCTTTCAAACAAGCGCTGTATATATCTTTGATATCGATGTCACGGCTGTATCGGGTATGCCCCATTTCCAAACAAAATCGGATTTTGGATGGATCTCCGATTTTTCCGCCATTTAAATGTTTCATTTTTTGGGAGATATCATCGATGAGAACTTCTACACCGATGGGGTAGGCAGTGTGAACTTCTCGCTGACCCCGGTTGTAACGAGAATAGAGAGTCGTTCCATTGCCAAAGTCTAAAATGGTTAATTTTTTGGGTAGTGGATGCCCAAACAATGCACCCATACCCTCTAGTACAACTTTTAGCACTTCTACTTTCACGTCTGATTGTTTGCCAGCAAGTATTGGCTGATATTCTCCATTGAGTACTTTTTGCAATTCTTCAGCCAGACCAACATCATGTAAGCTGACGACTAATTTTAAGTGCCAAGCCTTACGGTGTGGGAGATGTGCCAATGCACCCAACAAAGTCAACAACGCATTATTTACTTTATTTTCATTATTGTCTGTGTTGCGGTCAAAATAATTTCCTGTACGGTAAGCTGACTCTCCAACTGTGTAAGCACTACCGTTAAAAACTACACGCCCTGGAACATCTTCCATCTCGGCATTAGTTATATAGCTGGGGACACGAACCACTTCAAAGCCTTCGACTAAAAGTTTGAGACTTCCGTAACCGTTATCAAAACCCGCAGGAAAAATTTTTTGTAAGGTGTGAATGTTGGACATAAAGACAAAGGTAATACACTTTGATTTGTGAAAATTATCTGTTCAAGTGATCTGCAAGAGCAAGAGAAAGAAGAATAAAATATCTTCCCCCTTATTTTCCTAACTCAAGAGCTTATCATAACCCCTTGGGGGCTAAGTGGGGCACAAAATATCAATTAGTCAAACATACCCTACTTAGCACCTATATAAGCCCTATATAGGGGTCAAAATGTCATCAAAGTCCTGAACTATTGTTGGGGTATATATAGCCCCTGTATAGCCCCCAAGAGTCATTTTGGAAATCTTTTTTATCAACGCAGCAGGAATTAATTTAGATCATCGTTGACTGTTTGATTTATACTTTACTGTCAAGGTCTAAATTAGCTTCACGCAAGATGTCTAGCCAAAGCTCTGATACACTTGGAATTTATCTACGAGAAATTGGTCGTATCGATAGGCTACTACCAGAGCAAGAGATTCTCTATGCAAGAGAAGTAAAGTCTATGCTGGCACTTGATAAGCATTACAATCTTCTTAGACAACGGCTAAAGCGTTCTCCAACTAGGGCTGAACTGGCTGCCGAGGTGAATAAAACAGAAGTAGAATTAACCCAAATCCTTGAACAAGGCCAACTGGCTAAACATTTAATGATTACTGCCAATCTCCGAATAATGGTTGCAGTCGCTAAAAAGTATCGTTGGAGTAATCTAGAATTTTTGGATCTGATTCAAGAGGAAGCTATCGGTTTACTTTCATGTGGTAGAGAAGTTTGATCCGAATCGCGGTTATAAATTTTCTACTTATGCAAAAGGCGTGGATTCGGCAGACAATTACCAGAACAGTTGCAGAACAATCTCACACTATTCGCCTGTCTCATGACTAAGTAATTACTAATTCGTAATTCGTAATTAATGGACTGAGTAACTCAATTCAATAAAAAACATAATTCCTTTTTTCAGAGCAGGCAACTTTCCTACGGAACGCTGCTTGAACAGTCTTGGGATGAAAGGGAGTCGGGAAACTAAGCCGCCCACAAGGAGCGGGGTTTAAAGCAATATGCGATACAAGGATTTTATCGCTTAACGTCGGACGAGGCTTTAAACCTACTTCTCCCGTACTTAGTCAAATTGTAAGTATCAGATATAGCTCTTTCAAAGTGGTGAAATTTAGAATGAGAATTAGTTATTTCAACCTTCAAAAAGCCCCAAATCTGAGCGGAAGATTGAAGAGGGTAACGCTGAAATAATGTATCTTTGTTGGCCACCCTGAAAGGGTCAGTATCAGATATTGTCTACTGTGGTATAGCAGTTATTGAAATAAAGCTCTTAATTGACAAGCTTTTCAGTTTTCATGCATATACCTTTTCCGATAGACAAAAAGAAATCAAACTTATTTAATTTTCAGTACTCTCCTCTTGTTCTTCTAAAATAATTTTTATTTGATTGAGCAATTTCTCCAAAGCTTTCTTTTTCTTCGGATTATCCCAAACTTTAGATGAAGCCAGTTGTTTACTTAATTCTTTATATTGATATTTAAGTAATGGGGGATTATCATTACCTTCCTCTTTACTCTGAATATTCCGTACTAATTGTTGAATTTCAACTAGTGATAAATTATTATCTATTGCTTGACTAAGTAATTGTTTCCGATCTTCGTCAATTTTGAGTTTTGCAATCGCTCTGGCTTTTGTATATTCAATTTTTCCTTGAGATAAAGCTTGCTGAATTTCATCAGGCAGGTTTAATAGAGGCAAGCGATTTGTTCGGAATGATTCAGGGGACAGTTTGCCAAACGCCATAAATACACCCTCAACTATTGCAACCTCATCTGAGCGGATAACGTTATCCGCCTTTTTTCGATTAGCTTTTTCCATACGATTGAGCAGGCTTACGACCTCATCCTGCGACATCTTCAACCGTAAAACAAGTAATTCTAAAATCCCGATAGTTTCTTCGTATGCATTTAAATCTTCACGCTGTAAGTTTTCAATTAATCTAACCTGTTTTACGGTAGCATCATCCATTTCCTTGATGACAACAGGTACTTCTTCTAAATCAGCCATTCCTGCTGCGATGAGGCGGCGTTCCCCTGCAATAAGTTCATAGTCCCCATTTCCTAAAGGACGCACTAGCAAGGGTTCAAGTATTCCTACTACTTTTATGGACTGCGTGAGTTCTTCTAACTTTTTGAGGTCAAAATAGCGTCGCGGTTGGGTTGGATCTAACCTAATTCGCTCTGTTTTGATACTAGCAGCTTGATTTTCAGGTGTAGTTAGTTCAGAATCACCATCGCTAAATATTAAATCAAGAGGATTAGCGTGTTTAAGCTTTGCACTGTATACTACGTCTTTTTTAGTCACTTTTACACTTTGAGTTTTTCTAAATCTTTAACAATCTTATTCATAACTTTAAGTGCTGCATGATTTTTATCATACACAGCCAATGGAATCCGACGTTCCGAAGCATCGGCAAATGCAATTGATTTTGGGATAGCAGGATATATTGTTGCTATTTGCGAAAGCTGATCTTGTATAGCGTTAACAGTACGAGTTTCCTGTGCTGTACGGCTATCAAGCATTGTAGGGATAAATCCAGCAATTTCTAAGTTTTTATTGAGTTTTTTACGAACTCGCCCAACAGTATCAAGTAAAAGGTCAGTGCCAAGAAAAGATTTAAATTGGCATTGAATAGGCACAACTAAATGTGTAGCCGCAGTTAAGCTGAGGATACTGAGAATGCCCAAAGAAGGCGGGCAGTCAATTAAGATAAAGTCGTATTCATCTTTAATAGGTGCTAGGGCTTCTTTGAGACGATATTCTCTTGCATCAGCAGTAGGTAAGAGAAGTTCAGCTGCACTAAGGGTGATATTTGTGGGAGCCAACTTCATCCCATGAATACTTTCTGGATAGATAAATAGCGGTTCTTCATCAATGATGGCATTATAGAGTGTTTTTTTTAGACTTTCTGGGTCTACTCCCATAAAATTCGTTAGGCTTGCCTGTGGGTCCATATCTATAAGTAGGACATGGTTTTGATTAGAAGCTAAGTGATAACCCAGGTTTTGGGTAAGAGTAGTCTTAGCAACGCCTCCTGATTGGTTAAATAACGCAATGACAATAGTTTTGCTCACGAGTGTAAATTGTAATTTTAAATATCTACCCTTAATACGGCAAATTGTAGCTCTGGTTAAAGGAGAACACAACTATTGAGTTATGCCAAGATTGTGTCTTTCCAATCAAATCAGCGACCAAAGGTATGATCTGGTTGTAGAAAAAATTTTTGACAGCAGAAACAGAATTCAGGAGTTATTTTTCTTCGTTAGGATACCAACCTGCCGGAATGACTTCAAAATTCCAAACATCTTTGAAGACGTATATGCGTCCGATCATTTCTGATGGGGAAAGCAAATTTTTGTCGCCTTCCTTCCAATCTTTTTTATCAACTGTTCCCATAACTACATAGTTATTACCTACAATTGGAGGATTTGTTTGGACAAAAGTAGCAGCCATCAATGGCTCAATTTCCTGTTTTTTAGCAATAATTAAGTCGCAGCTTGGGCAATATTTACACTGTTTATTTAGTAAAAATAGCTGTTTAGGTTCAATGTGGATTACCAAAGGGAACTTGCGTAACTTAGTTTTAGTATTGCATTTGGGGCATTTAGTGAACGCACAATCACTATAAGGATTGAGAAAAAATCGATGCCGCTTTTTAATTGTTTTATCTGGCTTTTTATTAACACTATTTTTAACCATGCTACGATGAAAGCTTGATTAACTACATTTGGTTTTGTAACATAAGGTTAACTATAACAAGTGTGAAGAATTAACACTTACTCCTAACTAAAAATAGTGAGGTAGGTTGAGCTATTGCTAGATATTAGATGGTTGCTAGCTAAAGTTACCAACAGAGCAGAAGGAGCGATAAATGTCTTCTGAACATAGCCGGATACAGATGCTTCAATCACATCATCGTGCAACTTGGTTGCGGTAAGGTATTCTCAGCTTACCGCAAATTCACACTAACTATTCCACATTCCAACCATCAAACAGATTAGGCTGATCTATTCCGTACTGCCTCTGCACCAGCCGCCTCAGTTCTGCCACCGAGTTAGCCGACTTCATCAGAACCAGGACTGATATCACGTGGGGAGATAACCTTTCCTTTGTTTCTTTCGACAGCATTTGATGTATTTTGTGCTTTCTCCTCCCGTTAGGCAAAATTGGATTAACGATATCGAGCTTGGCTTTTTCTTCTGGAGTCATCCAGTTGTAGATAAACTCCCAATAGTATTTGCCATTTTGTATATGCTTTTTATGCAGCTTGCTTATCCGTGCTAGATTCTCCTCAAACTCAGCCTCGAAAAGTCTTGTCCAAGGGCGGGGCGTATCCAAGATGCGAGAATCATCGATGCGTCGTTGTTCAACTGTCCGCGACTCTCCCCAGACTTGATCGAATCTGCTAGTGAGTGAGTCTTCAGATAAGGCATCAATTAACCTCCGAGCTTGTGCATTTCTTTTCGTGTCGAAATAGCGCCAGATTATTCTGGCATCCTTTACTGATATTGTTTCAGCACGGGTTCCCACGCCATTAACAGTATATTCCGCAAAAAGGGTAACATGATTTAGTCCTTGCTCTACAAGGTTTTGATAGACTTTGGGTGCTTTAAAAGGTAACGTGATTAGCCAGTTACGATTGATACTAATTATTGAAAGGATTTGATTTTGAGACATGCGGTACTCTTTCGTCTGCTCTATCCTGATAGCATCAAACCGATAGTTTCCGATGTACAACTCAACGGCTTGGGCGGGTGTGAAGTCTTTCTTAGCCATGATTGCTTTCTCCACAAAAATTTCATCAATTTCTCGCGGAGCGTTTGTATGGTAGATTGCACTTCCCTTGGTGTTATCATCGCTGCCCAAAGTTATTTGAATCAGTATTTAGTTAAGATAGTCAACGCCAGTAAGGGGTAAGAGTTAACACTCAAAGGATGAAGGTAAAACTTCAATACCGATTAGCTTATTAATTTTTTAAAAGTAAAAAAGACCCAGGCATTTATCTGGGTCTTTGAGGTTAGGAATTAACCCAAGATTTCAATCACAGCCGCTAGAATAGCTGGGGCTTTGTCTGAAACCGGAATGAATACGCGCTTTTGCCAGTTGATGATCTCGGTGAAGCAACCCACAGCTAAGAGTCGCTCTGCCAGTGAGATACCATTAACCAGTTCTATGCGAGGTTCATTAGCAACGAAAGATCGCCGCAGCGTAATTCCTCCTGGTAGTTGCTGTGTATATCTCTCGTTGAGTACCAGCTTCACAAGTTCTTCTGGAGAAAGCAGCTGGTTCCTGAGTCCAAGTTGTTCGCGCACAGTTTGGATGTCGGAAGCATTCACCACCCGACCGAGAATCTTTTGTCCATCGCTGGTTTGCAACCGGAAGACTCGACTATTTTGCTGTGGTAGGATTTTCCAGATGGGCAACAAAATACCAGTTACCAAATGCAGGTAATCGGTAGTGAACTTGGGTAATTCGTTTACTTCAGTAGACCACCCTGCGACGAACGTATCGACACAAACCGGTTTCCAAGTGGAAGATTCTAAATCCTTGACTGGTATACGGGTTTCTTTTTGGGGGCGGACGAGTAACACTCTTGGTACAACTCCACCCTCAGAGTCATAGATACTATGTGTTGGAATTGACACAGCAGCATTGCCTGACTTGGAGTTGATCATGAGCGTTCCTTGATATTGAGTGGCAAACTCCAACATCTCATCAGCAGTTTTGATGTTGTTTTTCTGGATGCGTTCCACTTTCAAGTAATTGGTGATGCTACCAGTTTGAGGATGAGTATATACAGCTTCCTGGCTCTCAACAGTAAACCGTTCTGCTCGAAGTGTTTCCACACCCATCTCGTAAACACCAGCCGCGATCGCTGCTTCAATCTGCTGACTTAGCAACAATTCAAAACGCTCGAAAATGATGTTTTGCATATCAATTCGTAGAGCCAGTAGTCGGTTGAGGAATTGGCGCAGGGGTGGGAGATCGATTTTCATGCCGCCTTCGTGGGAGGTTAAGCTAAGTCCAGTCATTTGCTCGAACTTTCCTAAAGGCACTTCATAAAATCGACCTTGGTATATTTGTCGAAATAGCTCATACAGGGCGTGTTCTGCATAATTTGACTCCAGATTATCCTTAGCTTCAAATATCCCATTGCCACCCGTCTGCCGTTGACCGCGAGTAAGAGCGCCCAAGCTATCCAGCCGTCGAGCAATAGTGCTGATGAATCGGCGTTCACCTATGACATTAGTGGTTACAGGTCGGAAAATAGGTGCTGATGCTTGGTTGGTGCGGTGCGATCGCCCTAAACCTTGGATGGCATTGTCTGCTCTCCAGCCGGCTTCCAACAAATAATGCGATCGCCGCCGACGATTCACAGCATTTAGATCAGCATGATAACTTCTGCCTGTGCCACCAGCGTCACTGAAGATGAGGATTTGTTTGTCTCCTTGCATAAACGCAGCAGTCTCAGCAATATTCGCCCCACTACCCCGTGAATCAACGAACAAACGCCCTGAATCATCTTTCAAAACTCGCTTGCTACGACCCGTAACTTCAGCCACTTGCTTATTACCAAAATGCCACAGCAATTGTTCTAATGCGCCGGGAATGGGATCAAGACTTGCTAACTTATCGACTAAAGCATCTCTCAAAGCTACAGCTTCTTGGGAAATAACTGGAGAGCCATCAGCGTCAAAGACCGGCTCGGATCTTTCTTCTCCATCAACGCCAGAATGAATGGAATGCAGATGAACAGGGAAAGCACTCATCAGGTAATCCATCACATATTCTCGTGGGGTCAAGTCAAGATTGAGATCCTTCCATTCGGAAGCCGTAACTTCATCAAGTCGTCGTTTCAAAAGCTCTTCATTAGTCGAAACTATTTGAATGACAATTGCAAGACCTTGGGCTAAATCCTGCTCAATCGCTTTGATAAGGTTAGGGCATTTCATCCCGGTCAGCAGATGATTGAAGAATCTTTGCTTGTGCGACTCAAACTGCGACTTTGCAGACATCTTAGCAGCACGATTGTACGTTTTTGCGCCAGTTATATTGCAAGCTTCTAACGCTTTCTCTAAATTATTATGAATAACCTGGAAAGCATCAGAATAGCTGTTATAACTTCGTTCCTGTGTGGGCGTTAATTCAATTTCGAGAGTCTGATACTCGACCCCATCAAACGAGAGACTCCGCGCCAGATACAGACCCAAAGCCTTGAGATCCCTGGCGACCACTTCCATCGCGGCAATACCACCACCCTCAATGGATTCCACAAAATCCTCACGGGAGGTAAACGGGAAATCTCCAGTCTGCCAAAGCCCCAGACGATTTGCATAAGACAGGTTAGAAACCTTCGTCGCTCCGGTTGCGGAGACATAGATAACCCGTGCCTGCGGTAATGCGTTTTGCAACCTCAGCCCAACAATGCCTTGCTGGGATGCTGCAACCATACCCAGTTTGCCTTCTTGTGCCATTGCATTGCCCATGCTGTGACACTCATCAAATGCGATCGCTCCCTCAAAGTCCTTGCCTGCCCACTCAACAATTTGCTTGAGCCGACTTTTGCCGTTCTTTTGAGAGCGTAGAGTTGAGTACGTGCAGAAGAGAATCCCTTGGGTGAAGGGGATGGGGTCGCCAAGTTTGATGTTACTGAGGTCAATGATATCTTTTTCACTACCTCCGAGCGCACACCAGTCTCTACGGGCATCTTCAACTAAGGCAGAACTTTTAGATACCCAAATGGCTTTAGAACGCCCCTGACACCAGTTGTCGAGGATGATTCCTGCACATTGTCTACCCTTACCGGCACCCGTCCCATCGCCAAGAAACCAGCCACGGCGAAATTTTACGGCATTTTCTTCGCCAGTCGCCGCAACAGTCACGTTATCCCATGAATCATCCACAATATAAGACCCAGATAAAAATTCTGAGTGCGCCTGACCTGCGTAAATAACGCTTTCAATTTGTGCCTCTGACAACAAACCTTGTGTGATAATGTTGATAGGAAGATGCGGTTTATAAGTTGGTGGTGGTGGCGAGACAAGTGCTAGTGCTGCACTCTCACACAGTAGGGACGGATGAGGTAAAGCGTCCTTGATTCGGATTCGCTGTGGGCGATATGTTTCGTATAGGGTATCTTTCAAACCCTCACTAGCCGTCCACTCGATAACCTCATACTCCAGCACTACTACGTCGTCTGGAAGAGAGAAAACTGTTTCTGGTTGTGCAACTATAATACGTTTTGGCAATTGAACAACTTTTGCCTTCGCAGTAGCTTTGATCTCTGAGCGTTCCCACGAAGATCGCTGTGGCAACTGCTGAATCAACGTCAGCAGTTCGGGCAAGTCCAAGGTTTCGGCAATACAGGGGATGTCGTCAGGATTATCAGCCGGGACTTTATCAATTACCGTAATTCTGGTGTCGATTTGTGTACCATGTTTTGAGTAAACCTTGCCGTTAACCCCGACTGACATTAAAACTCGTGCTTCTGAGTGCCACCTAACGAAAGTCTCGCGCCAAGTAGGATTATTGGGAGAGAACCAATTTGCTGTGATTGTTACCAGCCGTCCACCGTCAGCCAGTCTTTGCAATGCCGAGTTGATGTGGCGAGGAGTTGCGTCGGGGTTGCGACTGTTGATTTTGGGAGATGCGGAGAAAGGTGGATTCATCAGCACAACTGAGGGCTGAGTTTGCCCTGCCAGATAGTCGTTAATTTGTTCCGCGTTTACTGAGAATAATGGTGTACCAGGGAATAATCGCCGCAGAATCTTCGATCTATCGGGTGCAAGCTCGTTGAGCATCAGACTTGCACTGTGCAGTTTAGCCATTTGTGCCAATAGACCAGTTCCGGCACTTGGCTCCAAAATCAAATCATCAGCCTTTATAAATCCTGCTTTGGCTACTAGATAAGCAAGCGGCAGAGGGGTGGAGAATTGCTGAAGCTGTACTGACTCTTCACTACGCCGTGTTTGGGTTGGGCAGAGGGCTGTTAATTCTTCTAATTGTTGCACAACCACTTGAGGTTGTTGTGATAAAATCTTAATTCCCAGATGACGCAGATATAAGATTTGCGCCACTTCAATAGCTTCGTAAGCGTCTTTCCACTGCCACGCACCGGACGCAGCAGTGCCTAGAAAGTATCGATTCATCTGGGAAGAAACAGTTTTCGTAGAGAGAGGGCGATTATCTGTTAAAACTTTTGCAAGCTCTTGGGCAACATTAATAACTGACTGCCCATAATCGATTACTGCTTGCAAATCGAATAAAGAACCTTGGGTGAAAAGTTGCTGTACCATTGCATCACTCACAATATTGTTTTTTCACTCTTGCTATGGCGAAGCCTTTCTCTTATTAATAAATGAGGCAAGTAATTGCCTCATTTGAGCTTTTGAACCTTCCGACATTTATTCTTAGGTGATCAGCCGAGGCTTAAAAAGCGAATTAGCCAGCTTTACGCGGTCTACCTGGCTTGCGTTTGCCTGAAGAATTTACATCAGCCTTTTTAGTTTTTGGCGACTTGTTGGCAGGATTGTTAGCTTTGTTTGAACGAGTAGTACGTTTTGGTTGTGATGAAATTTCTTTAACTGGAGGCAGTAATCTTAATATAGGGAATGAGATAATAACTGCTTCGTTACTGGTACGATGAACAACTTCATCCTCTAGTGTCCAAGGATCTGGCAACTTTTCAAAAGTCATCGCTTGTGGTGTGATTATTTCTGATACTGATGGAATTGTAGAAGCCGCTATATTTAGATTGCTAACCGAAACCACATTACTAGCATAAGCAGCCGATACAAATAGTCCGTTAATGAACTGGAATATAACGAGAGTAACGAATGCCCAAAAGATAGCTACTATTGTCAAAGTGAGCAGAGATTGCATATCCATGATTATTTAACAACTAAGTATTTGTATTTTTCAATTGATTTACGCAAAGCGTTCTTAAGCCATGTTCAAATGTGAAGCGAATTTGAACATATCCTCTCTTCAAGAGAGGACTTCACTCTAAAATGAGCGTAGCGCCTCTCTAATTTAATTTAGCCAAATTTCTTTGTTGTTTTAAATCTTAATTATCAAATAAAACAGCTTTTAGTATTTACCTATTTTTAAATTTCAAGTATTATAGTTATAAACTTCTTTCCCAAAGATAAACATTGGGGTTAAGTCTATGGTTAAGATTTGATTTGCTAGCTAATTCTTGAGATAAAAGATTCTATTCAAACGAAAAATAAAAGTAGTCCTCACAATTAATTGAAAGTATGCCTAGCCCAACTACTGACTTGGTTCGTTCCTACTTAAAAGAAATCGGACGCTACCCTCTGCTAACTCCTGAGCAAGAAATTACAAATGCTAGGCTTGTACAGCAGATGATGGCGATTGAAGAACAGCGCTCAAGCCTCGCACTTCAACTAAATCGACAACCAACGGCAAGAGAATTAGCCACCTCGCTTGGGCAAAGCGAAGCTGAGGTAGAGTCAATCGTTCAACAAGGCCAAAAGGCTAAACAGAAAATGGTAACAGCTAATCTGCGGCTGGTGGTTTCTGTTGCCAAAAAGTACCAGAACCACAATTTAGATTTTCTTGACTTGCTCCAAGAAGGGGCGCTGGGACTTCAACGAGGAATCGAAAAGTTTGACCCTAACAAAGGCTACAAACTATCAACTTACGTTTACTGGTGGATTACCCAGTCAATAACACGTGCTATAGCAGATAAGTCTCGCACTATTCGTTTACCAATTCATATCAACGAGAAATTAAACAAAATCAGGAGAGTACAGCAGCAACTATCTCAATCTTTGGGTCGTCCTCCAGTTGTAGCAGAAATTGCCGAATCGTTGAATCTATTGCCCAGCCAAATAAGAGATTACCTTCAGGTTTCCAAGTCTCCAGTTTCATTAGAAATGCGAGTGGGAGATGAGGGTGAAAGTGAACTAGTCGATATTTTACCGATGGATGGCATTTCTCTAGATGAGCAAATAACTTTTGAGTCTCTACAGCAAGACTTGAGCAAGTTGCTGGCATTGCTTAAGCCAAGGCAACGAGAAATATTGACTTTACGTTTTGGATTGTCAGATAATCAGCAGTTGACTTTGAGTCAAGTTGCGAAACGTCTAAACCTAAGTCGAGAAACAATTCGCAAAACTGAACATCTTGCTCTCTCTGTTTTGCGCTCTCATCAAAACAAGATCAAAGACTATCTTCTTAATTAAGTGTTTCTTTTATATGAGCAAAACTCGCTACTCCAAAGATTGGAAACAAATCGCCACAGCTGTTAAAGATGCCTCCGATTGGCGCTGCTCTGGTTCAGCGATCGCGTACCCGCACTTTCCTGTGGTGATTGCACTTTTGAGTGCTGATGCTGTAATTTCGGTATAAAAGACACTAGTATAAAGGACACTACTTTATATAAATGCTTTGTCCCAGCAGACAATTGCATATTATATTTTAGTGTGTATGTACTATATTAATAGTTCATCAATACTAATATTGAATATTTTGCCGTAACGATAGCACGAAACATTTTCGTTCACTCCAATGTCCACTTCCGAAACTCCTACCCAGCAACAAGTTAACGCTACTCCCCAGCATGAAATAATCACTGGAGTAATAGAACGCTTGACCTTCCACTCAGAGGAGTCGGGGTATACAGTGGCGCGTTTGGTACGTCCCAGATTTAGAGATTTAACCACAATCGTCGGTAATTTTGCCAACATTCAGCCAGGGCAGACACTTCAACTAACAGGCTTTTGGCGTGATCATCCTCAGTTTGGGCCACAATTCCAAGTCACCAATTATAAAGAAACCAAACCAGCAACACTCACCGGAATTGAGAAATACTTGGGCAGTGGACTAATCAAAGGAGTTGGCCCAGTCACAGCCAAGCGTATCGTTGCTCACTTCGGTTTGGAAACACTCGACATCATCGAAAACCAAATTGAGCGACTGATTGAAGTCCAGGGTATCGCCAAAAAGCGGATCACTCTGATCAAAAACGCTTGGTCAACTCAAAAAGCCATTAAAGAAGTGATGGTATTTTTGCAAAGCCACGGCGTTTCAACAACTTATGCTGTGAAGATATACAAGCAATACCAGGACAAAGCTATTGATACAGTTACCCATAATCCATATCAGTTAGCTACCGATATCTACGGAATAGGTTTTCTGACAGCTGACAAGATTGCGCGTAACCTGGGAGTTGCACCTGATAGCGAATTTAGATACTGCGCTGGAATAACCCATGCTTTAAGTGAAGCCGCAGAAGATGGTCACTGCTACTTACCACAGCCAGAGCTAATCCAAAAAGTCATCAAACTGCTGACAACTCAGGAGCATCAGCCGACAGAAGATGCGATAACCAATATCATCAAAGATATGGGTGCCAGAGAGGAGTTGGTTAGGGAGAGGATTCGAGATGATTATGGCGAGAAACTACTATTGTGCTACAAACCAACGTTTTTCCATACTGAGCAGAACTTAGCGCAGTTAATCTCTCGAAGATTACGCCAACCGATTGCACAGGATATGCCTCGTGTTCGTGGTTGGATTGAACGTTTTACCGCTAGTCACAAAATACAACTATCGCAACAGCAGCAGCAAGCTGTGGAGATAGCGGCTTATTCTCCATTCATGATTCTCACTGGTGGCCCTGGCGTGGGGAAAACTTTCACCACCCATACAATAGTCAGCTTGTGGAAAGCAATGGGTAAATCGATTGCTCTAGCTGCACCAACGGGGAGGGCAGCACAAAGACTATCCGAAATGACCCAACTTGAAGCAAAGACCATACATCGCCTACTGGAGTTTGACCCCAAGAAAATGGGGTTTAAATGCGGTAGCGATAACCCTTTGCCGCACACCGCAATTATTGTTGATGAGGCTTCAATGCTTGACCTATTCCTGGCACACTCTTTGGTGAAAGCAGTAGCAGAAGGAGCGCAACTATTATTAGTAGGTGATATAGACCAGCTTCCCTCAGTTGGGCCAGGAAAAGTATTAGCTGATCTAATAAATTCGCTTCAAGTACCAGTGGTTCGGCTAACGCAAGTATTTAGGCAAGCCCAACAGAGCGCAATCATCACCGTTGCACACCAAATTAACCAGGGGGAATATCCGACGCTTGAGCCAATTTCTGATAATCCGGTGTCTGATTGTATTTGGCATGGTGGAGGAAATCAGCCAGAACACGGGGTACAGGCAATCTGTGAACTAATCACCGATTTGATTCCCCGGCTGGGCTTTAATCCGGCAACAGATGTGCAAGTACTTTGTCCCATGTCGCGGGGACTGGTGGGAACTCGTAACTTGAACGCTGTGCTGCAACAACTGATCAATCCGCCTAGTCTTGACTTGGTGGAGATTAATCGGGGTGGCATGATACTGCGAGTTGGCGATCGCATTATCCAACTAACCAATGACTATAACCGTGGAGTGTTTAACGGTGATTTAGGGAATATCTTGAGCATTGACACCGTAGAGCAAGAAGTTACAGTTGATTATGATGGTCGGGCTGTTGTTTACGATTATGCTGACCTGAATGAAATTACTCTGGCATTTGCTGTCTCAGTGCATAAAAGCCAAGGCTCAGAGTATCCGGTGGTGATATTTCCATTGTATATGCAGCATTATATGATGCTATCACGCAACCTATTTTATACAGGGCTTACCCGTGCAAGGAAGTTGGCGATCATCATCGGTGACAAAAAAGCAATATCTTTGGCTGTGCGGACTACAGATGACCAGCAGAGATATACACGGTTGTGGCAGAGGTTGTTGCAGCCGATTTGATCAATATGAATGTAGAATATCAGCTTGCTTAAACAAACAAAAAACTAAAATACTCTTGTACAACAACGAATTGGGTCTGCGCCATTGACAAAACGATATGCAAGAGTGTTTATTCGATTGAGTAGAATTACTTTCATCAGATGATGCACGGATCTTGTAGAACTAAGACGAAAAACTATATTAAAGAAGTAAGTCCCCAACAGTAATCAGTCAATGCCCAGTAAAACAATTGATGTCCGAGAATACACCGTCAGAGCGCACAAACGAGAAATTCACACTCGCATTTTTAACTTCGTATGTAAGCAATGCGAACAACCCACACAACGAGAAACCTTTGGTGTGCGACCGCTCTACTGTGAGAAATGCCGCCCTCCTCAACCTCCCAAGCAATCGAAAGTAGTCCCTATAGGCAAGAGGAAACCCAGAGCTATGAACTATAAAAGCGGGAAGGATATCGCTGGGTGATTTGTTGTCTCAAGGGTGAGTGAAGCAGTGCGCTCATTCGCCCAACCTAATTCAAACTGGTAAAAAGTAACTCTAATGAATTCACATTAAACATATTTTCTTCGATTTATCTGTGGGATTAAGAAAACTTCCCAGATTAAGATTAATTGGTAAGCAATTTCAACACAATTCTCAAATCATACACTGGCTCACAAGTAGTAATACAATCAGGGGCGTGAGTTGGAGATGAACAAGTATGACCAATGTCAACCCCCAAACGGAATATGATTCGCCGTGGAAACAGATACTACAACTTTATTTTGAAGATTTCATGCTGTTTTTCTTTCCGCAAGCACATAGGGAAATAGATTGGACACGACAGCCTGAGTTCTTGGACAAAGAATTAGAGCAGGTAGTGCGTGATGCCGAACTAGGGAAAAGACTTGCAGATAAGTTGGTAAAAATATACCGCATTGGTGGCGAGGAATCCTGGATACTGATACATTTAGAAATCCAATCCCAGTCAGAGTCAGACTTTAGCGAAAGGATGTTTACCTATAACTACCGCATCTACGATAGATATAAGCGATCGGTGGCATCCTTGGCAATTCTAGGTGATGAGCAGGTAAACTGGCGACCAAATCGGTTTGGTTACGAGTTGTTTGGCACTAAAGTAGAGTTTCAGTTTCCAATTGTCAAATTGTTAGACTATCAACAACGTCAGTCTGAGCTAGAAGCCAGCCGTAACCCTTTGGCGACTGTGGTGATGGCACATTTAGCAGCAGTACAAACTCTTAGCGACAGGTTACAACGTAAGCAGCAGAAACTAAGTTTAGTGCGGAGACTGTACCAGCAGGGGTTTGAACGTGAGGATGTTCTAAACTTGTTGGCTTTTGTAGACTGGGTATTGACACTCCCTCAAGATTTAGAGCGAGAATTTCAGCATGAAGTAGAACAATTGGAGGCAGAGCAACGTATGCAGTATGTTACTTCTTTTGAACGTAGTGGTATTGAAAAAGGTAAGCTTGAAGCTTTGTTGAAAGGTATAGCCTTGGGATTAAAGCTCAAATTTGGAGAAACTGGTCAAAATTTATTACCCGAAATCGAATCTATCCAAGATGTAAGTGTGCTAGAAGCCATTTTGGAGGGCATAGATGCAGCGAGTACTGTCTCACAATTGCGTCAAATTTACCAGTCGCCCACAACCGATACCCAGCAATGAAATTGAGCATCGCCCAATTTCCCTATCCCTGACTCCATAAGCCTAAGACGAATTTAACTAAAACAAACTATGCCCAAGACTTGGAACATCAAGATAGATAACTATTTTCAAGCCAACCCCAATTGCATCATCGCCACCGCCCACGTAGACAGCTTCCCTATAGACCTGCCGCTAGAACCGAACATCCGGGAACCCAACCGTAAAAGCGCGACCTACAGACAAATCTTCGACTCACTAACGACCGAACCTGCAAAATTCTTCTCTCGCCACAGTGGAATCGTTCTGTCAGCTAATATTGCTAAACCTACCAAAAACAAAACTGAGCTAGAACTGGAGATATTAGAAGCTAACGAGGGGGGTAGCGATGGCATTATCAACGGTGGCCACACAGTTTTAGCCTTTGAGCAAGCGAAAAATTACAACTACAATTTAACCGAAGCCAGAGTAAAAGTTACGATCCACATTGGATTGAGTGAAGAATCAGCCAAAGACATAGCCCTAGCTTCAAATACCACAACGCCAGTAGATTCTCGCTCCAAAGTCAACGCCAGGGGTGATTACAAATTTATCAAGCAGTATTTAGCCCAGTTAGAACAGAAGGAAGATAGAAAATTTCGCATCGCTTATTACCAAAACCAAAGCGGCGCTCCCAGAAATGCCCAGTGTAATGTTACTCATTTGCTCAAGCTCCTTTACTGCCTCGACAGAAATAAATACAATCCTGACGGCAATAAACGAACCAAACACCCAGCAGGGATGAGTCTTCCAAGTAACATCACAGATGCAGAAAGGGAAAGATTAACCGCCTTACTGCCTCTCTTGACTCATGCTCTGTGGATAGAGCAAAGACTGTACGAAATAATCCAAGAACATATCAGCAACCCCAGAAGAAAGGGTGCTAACGACCTAGCATCAATTGATATACGTAAAACTACATTGTTGCCTGACAGCAAGTATTCATTCGGGTTTGGTGCGCCAACTGACCTGGCACTACCGATAATTGCGTCTTATCGGGTATTTCTGGATAAAGACTATAAATGGATTCTGCCGTTTAACGAATTCGCTGAAGATTTCCTGCAACACTTGTGGAATAACTACTTCCGCAAATACTTGGTGTCGGAGAAAACAGCCGGAAATACAGTCGGTACAAAAATCAGTCGGAACCAGGAGATTTGGGAAAGTCTGTATATTTCGGCGCAGAGTTATCTAAATCAGCACTTGGTTAAAATGGTTAATTCTAGTAAGCAAGAAGAAGAATCTCATGTGACACAAGGTGCAAACAAGAGGGCAAAAGGGAAAAGGGGTGAACTCAACGCGACTACTGTCCCTAAATAGTTTTTACCGAACAGGGCATGGGGTATAGGGGAAAGATTTTTACCCCCCATACCCTACTTGACTTTTCCAGTTAAGTCAGGAATTTTCAAAATAGCTTGAATAATGCCAACTAATTAATTCTCAACAACTTAAGTTTAATGACAAGACCACTCATAGGTAGAACTTTGGGATGGAGGTATAGTAAGCGCTCACTGAATGCCGTTATGGATGATTGCGTTCTAAATTGAATTCAACTATTGCAATCTCAGGTTAATATTTTTGGCTGTTTAAATCAGGAAAATTAATTCAGCGATTTGATTTATACTTTTAAATTCGTCTAAATATCAAAAAAGTTTTTTCGTATGTCCAGCCTGAGTCCAGACATGGTTCGTATCTATTTGCAAGAGATTGGTCGTTACCCAATGCTAACCGCAGACCAAGAAATTGCTTATGGCAGGCAGGTACAGCAAATCATGGCAATAGAGCAAAGAAAAAATGAACTCACCCAACAACTAGATCGTGAGCCAACAATGGTCGAATTAGCTGTTGATATTGAAAAAAGTGAACTGGAAATAGCTCAAATACAAAAGCTTGGGCAACGAGCCAAACAAAAAATGGTGACAGCAAACTTGCGTCTGGTGGTTTCGATTGCCAAAAAATATACTAATCGCAATCTGGAATTCCTAGATTTGCTGCAAGAAGGGGCAATAGGTTTACAAAGGGGTGTGGAAAAATTTGACCCCAATCGCGGCTATAAGCTTTCCACCTACGTATACTGGTGGATTACACAGTCAATCACACGGGCAATTGCAGAGAAATCCCGTACTGTACGCTTGCCAATTCATATCACCGAACAACTCAATAAAATCAAGAAAGTACAGCGAGAATTATTTCAGACACTGGGTCGTCCAGCCAGTGTTATAGAAATTGCTGAAACTTTAGACTTACAACCAAGTCAGATTAGGGATTTCCTCAGCAGTTCAAAGCAGCCAATTTCTCTAGATGTAAAGATTGGAGATAACCAAGACACAGAACTTAGCCAACTTTTACCAGATGAGGGCATATCTCCAGACGAACATATCACCAAAGAACTTTTACGCCAAGACATAAATAGTTTATTAGAATCACTCAAACCGACACAACGTGAAGTATTAATTTTGCGTTTTGGATTAGAGAACGATCAAGAACTAACTTTAGCTCAGATTGGAGAGAAATTGAATGTCAGTAGAGAACGAGTTCGTCAAATTCAGCAGCAAGCAATCACTGCTCTACGTCGTCAAAAAACTGAAATTCAACAGTATTTAGTTTCGTGAGAAGCACTTATTGATAATATTTTAGGGGCTAAATAGCAAAAAAAGAAAGGCTGAAATAGGGTTACAGGTTTGGGTGTAGGGAAAGACAGAAAGTCTTACTACACCTACACCCTCTGATTTTTTTAGATCCTGTGAAAAGTCAGATTAAACAAGAGGCTCAATATTTTTGAAAGGTTCAATTAAATATCTACGTCCACCGCCTTTATGAGGTACAGGGTTACTGGGAGTATTAGATTTGGTAATCTCTGAAAATAACTGTTGTGTTTTATAAGTAGGATACAGGGTCTGTGATAATTTATCGAACAGAATTCAGCATGAATTCTGACTCCTGACTCCTGAATTCTGTTCGATAACAGTTTTGATACAGCGAGATTGGGTTGTACAATAGAATTAAAAATATTTATTACTGACTAGTTATTGAAAAGTAGTTTCAAAACTGTATATTGCCATAGTGTCAACTTGAATAATTTTTATTTGATGTGTGTAAGCTTTTATGGTCAAGCGATCGCTCGAAGCATCAGTTAGCGGGATTGAACAAGCCAAAAAAGCGTTCGCTCATAAAGGGTGGACACAAGACAATTTGGCTTTTGAAGTCAACTTAAAGACTCGCCAACCAATTTGGCGGTTTTTTAGTGGGCGTTCGGTTGACCGTCATATCTTTATAGAAATTTGTTCTGTGTTGTCGTTGAATTGGCGCGAGATTACGGCTAATCCTCCAGAAGAATTTTCTGAATCAAAAGAACTTGGTACTACTGAATTTTTAGATATTGATGCTTTAGTACAACTTGTGAAATCGCAACGCTTTGACAAAATTCAAGACCAGTGCGGCACTTTGCAGTTATTAGATGTTAGTCGCCCCGTTAGAATCGACGACATTTACATCGATGTCAAGATTTTGGAGGAAATTGCCAGCCTTCAGTGGTTAGAGTTTTCTGACTTGCAAAAGTTTACATCAAAAGAATTTGAGCGCTTTGGTTTAGGTGAAGTATCCCAGACACAAATGGCAGGGATTGCGGCAGTTCAAACTTATTCAAAGCTGCGGGTGTTGGGTAAACCGGGAGCGGGTAAAACGACTTTTTTACAACATCTGGCGATTCAATGCAACCGAGGGAGATTTGCAGCAAATCGGGTTCCTATTTTTGTCACATTAAGAGATTTTGCCGACGAAACGAGAGTTGCAGAAGAATTCTATTTACTAAAATATATTTGCAAAGAATTCCTCACCAGTGGAATTTCAGATCCATCTGTGCTGGAAACTTTGTTGTTGGAGGGCAGAGTGTTGCTATTGCTGGATGGATTAGATGAAGTACTCCATCAACAGAGCATTAGTGTCGTCAATGAGATTCGCAGACTATCTGAAAAATATCAAAAGAATATGTTTGTCGTCACCTGCCGCACGGCAGCTAAAGCTTTCAACCTCAGACGCTTTACAGATGTTGAAATTGCCCCTTTTAGTCAAGAGCAAATTGTTGCTTTTGCTCAGAAGTGGTTTACAACAGTTACGAAAACGAACATCCAGGATAAACAAGAGCAGGCATTTGAGTTTACCCAGAAACTAAATTTACCTGAAAATTTACAATTTCGGAGACTTGCTGTCACTCCCTTGTTTTTGCATCTCGCCTGCTGGGTTTTTCATCACCAGAACAAATTCCCAACCCAAAAAGCTGCGTTTTATAAGCAGTGCCTAGACTTGCTCCTGGGCAAATGGGACGAAACTAAACCAATTGAGCGGGATGAAGTATACCAAGGTTTTTCATTAGCACAAAAACTTAAGTTGCTGAGTCAGGTTGCTAGCGCGACATTTGAGCAGGGTAATTACTTTTTTGAACAACGTATTGTTGAGCAACACATTAGCGATTATATCGGTGATTTGCCGAATGCTTCCACAGAACCAGAGGAATTGGAATTAGATAGTGAAGGGGTACTTCAGGCGCTAGAGTTGCAACATGGATTACTAGCAGAACGAGTGCGGGGGATTTTCTCTTTCTCTTATTTGACGTTTCAAGAATATTTGACTGCTCGAAAAATCGTGGGCAGTTATAATTTACAAGCATTAAAACAACCGTTAGAACGTCTGGTGACTCATATTACTGAACCCAGGTGGCGTGAAATCTTTTTGTTAACAGTTGCCATGCTACGGAATGCAGATTTTTTGGTACTGTTGATGAAGCAAGAAATTGATGGGCTAGTTGCACAAGATCCATATTTGCAAAAATTTTTAAAGCATCGAAACATTGAGCATCACTGGCACTTCAGCCCACAGCAACAGCAAGTATTGCAACAATATTACGATGCCAATCAGTTGCTTCTCGATTGCCTCAATAGCAACTGTGAGATAACAGACGTTGTGCGGCAGGAGATTGAAGCCGGTTTATTGCCGATAAAAGAACTCTCCAAGGAGGAATGGCAGGGGGAGTGAGGGAGATGAGGGAACAAGGGAGTAAACAAAACTCCTAACTCCTAACTCCTAACTCCTAATGCCCTTTCATTTCACTCAAACTTTGAACCTAGCTACAGAGATTTCTGGTGGTTCAATGAGAACTTGGACAGGTGTATATGAGCCTTTCAACCACAGTAGCATTGCGGGAGTTACACCCAGGAACAAGCCTAGCAACACGGGTACAAAGAATCCAGCTGTTAAGCTCATGACTGTAGCGAAACCAAAGTTAGTTAAATAAACTGCAAAAGGTATATTAAGTTGTGTTGGCAAAGCCCACCGCAGGTATCGCTCCCAGTTAATTGGATTATTTCTCCACAACAGTGCAGTCACAGTCATAAATACTGAGCTAGTACCCAGCCACCCTGCAAAGTTTTGGTAAGGCATTCCAAAGAAGGGGCCTGGTTGTTGCCAATACCAAAAGGGTAGAGAAGTTTGACTCATTGCAGGATCGAGAACAAAATCCCAAGAGGTTAGTAATAAAGCACCCAAAGCGGTAAGCGAAGCCATGCCGTAGGCTTATCGCACTTATATGACGCCACAAGTTGGGTTTTTTGTCTACTTCTAAACCTGCACGTGCTAGCAGGTAAGAAACAAATCCCAAATAAAACCACGACAAGGGAATTGTAAATGGGACTAAACCCGCAATTTTATAACCTAAACCGCTTAGGTAACTATAATGGCCAAATGGAAAACCAGTACTAGTTCCTAGTAATTCACTGCCTAGAGAAATAAATACTGATGGCAACAGAAATGCCAAGGCGCGACCTAAACCTAAAATCCGCGTGGCATATAAGAAAACACCTGCCGCACCTAAAATCATATAAACTACACCGCCTCCTGCTATACTCCATTGCATGGCAGTTTGTCCAACCTCAGATAAGTAGAAAATTATTTGGGCATTAGGTATAACCAGTAGTATTCCTACCAATCCAAATACTGTTGAGACGATATGACCAATGAGGCTTAGGCGTTCAGCAATAACAAGTTGTCTCATGATAATTCCTTTACAAGATATGACACGCGGCTATTTGGCTGCTAAAAGTTCCAAATGTTTAAGAACATATTTAGAAAGTCAATTGAATACAATCGAGCCTCAGTTGAGATTTGCAGGAGGCATTACCACTTTTTTGGCTAACCCCAGTGTCTTCAATGTTTGAATTGCCCACCACGTCACATCTACCTGCCACCACTGCCAGCCAGCCTTTGCCACGTTGGGGTAAGCATGGTGATTGTTGTGCCAGCCTTCCCCAAAGGTTAGGAGTGCTGCCCACCAGAGATTACGAGATCCATCTTCAGTCTCAAATGTTCGATTCCCAATCAAATGCGTCGCTGAGTTAATTAACCAAGTCGTGTGCCAGAGTAAAACTATTCTGACAAATATCCCATAGACTACAAACGACCAGCCACCTAATAAATACAGTAGAACTCCTAACGGCAGTTGTAGCAGTAAGAAATAGCGATCGAGCCAGGAGTAAAACGCATCGCGTGCCAAGTCGGGAGCATATTTACGATAAGTCTCAGTAGCAAAAAATTCAGCGCGGGGGTAGAGAATCCAAAGAATATGGCTCCACCAGAAACCACGACGGGCAGAGTAGGGATCTTTGTCTATATCTTCGGTAAAGGCATGGTGCAAACGATGTCCTGCTACCCAAAAGATGGGGCCGCCTTGCAGGGCTAATGCGCCTAAAAACCCAAACGTATACTCTAACGCTTTCGGAACTTGAAAACTGCGGTGTGTGAGTAAGCGATGATAGCCTAAGCAAATACCGATACTGCCAAACAACCAATAAAGTGCGATCGCCACACCTAGCGCTGACCAGGAAAAATACCAAGGAGCAAGCAGGGCTAGAGCATGAATGGTACTAAAAAAAGCTACATTTCTCCTACTCAATACGAGTGTTTTTCTATCTATCGAGGTAGAGCTAAATGATTCAACTGTCACAAATCTTCCTTAAAAATGCTTGCGTGTTTATATTTAAATCAACCCTGCACTAAGTCAGCTAACGGATGAGAGGAATACTAGGTTGTAGCCTTGTCAAAAGCTTGATCATGTCGTAAGTAAATCTGCCTCAGTGAGGAGTATCATCGTTTCTGCACCAACTCTGCCAAAGTCAGGCTCTAGCCCTAATGCCATCTCAATGAGATACGTCCATGCACCATATTCAGGTGTGTAGCTCCGTACAATCCCTTCTCCACCAACAAAGCTCACCCATTGGGCATTGCGAAACTTAGGCCTTCTCATGAAGGTTGCAGTCATGCGTAAAACTCCTCAATCCATAGTTGATACTTTCTGTTTTAGTAGAATAAATCAAATATGTTTTGTATCTTTTTAAGTAAAGATGTCAAACATCATCTATAACTTGAGAATGTTTTAGGTAAAGATTATACAACTTATACGTAATTCAAACGTTTATTCAAACATTTGATATGGCAATTTTCAATCATTCGTGAAAAATTAAATCCCCGACTTCGTGAAAGTTGTCGGGGATTTCCAGGAGATTCAGTTAGAGCAGCGATCGCTTCCCTTGCCGATGTAACAACCACTACTTCAGCCCCAAACTCTTCTAACATCGACTTGATTAAGTCGCGGCTATCCGCTTGCTCGTCTACAGCCAAGATGCATAACCCTTCAAGGGTAAGGGATGGATTTTTATTATCTAATGGATCTGGAGTCTCTGATAAAATTTTTAGCTTGGTTGGCATTTTCCGCCTCTTGACGGGCTGACTGCTCCTGTGCTATGAGTTGCGATCGCTAATATCTTCAATCGCTAGCAAAATCCTTTGGGCATCTCCCTGTTGAATAATTTTCCAACCATTGATCAGCATTGTTTTCTGCCCAATCTGCTCAAAACGATGTTCAACTTCTAAGTTTTGAATAGTGGTATCGTTGGCGAGAATGTCTTCTAGGATCTTTTGTAATCCAGGTAGGTTCCACTGACCATTCCCTAGTTCAAAAATTAGAGATTGCGTTGTTTCTGATGGTGAAACCTGAAATGTTTCATAAAACGAGCGATTGGCTTTGTTCACCCGGAAATCAGAATCAAGCACGATTAACGGCACTTGTACCGTCTCCACAATTGCTTCAGCATAATTCCGGGCTTGTTCTAAGGTTGTGGCACTACGTTTGAGAACATCAATATCTATTAACACCAACACTACACCGTCAATCTGGTTTTCTCTGGTGCGATAAGGACGAATGCGGAGGTTGTACCAATGTCCCCCCAGAGTTTGGACTTCTAATTCTTTGATGCTGAGTGTATCAAGTACCTCCAAAATTAGAGTTTCTAAGTCAGGAACATCGAGATTGGCTCTAATATCGCTCAAAGGTCGTCCAGCATCGGCGGGAATTAAATTGAAAAGCCGTTGCGCCATTGGCGTAAAACGTCGAACCCGTAAGTCCGAAGTCAATATCAAAATGGGAATATTGATACTGGCAAGCAAATTCGTCAGATCGTTGTTAAGTTGCTGTAATTCTAAATTTCGAGAGCGAAGTTCTTCATTAGTTGTGTTGAGTTCTTCGTTGGTTGCTTGAATCTCTTCTTTAGCAGTTTCTAGCTCCTCATTGGTGCTTTGCAACTCTTCATTGCTAGACAGGATTTCTTCATTTGCAACTTTCAAGTCTTGATTGATGTGTTCCTGCTCTTGGATCACCGCTTGCAGATATTCTTGAGTCGCGGCCCTCTCTTGATTGGCGTTTGCGATTTCTTGCCTTAGCCGAACAATCTCTCGCTCTAAATCTGACTGCTCTTGGCTTTCAGAATTTACCGTGCTGAGATTGTTAACCGTGGGTGGGGCTGATTCAAATAAAACCAAAAAGTAGAATTCTTCGTCGGTCGAAGGCTTGAATGGAATCACCTCAATATTGATGATTCTTGAAAGATCGCCCTCTTCAATTCGTAATCCTTGCTTTTTAACTAGAATTTGTTGCCGTTGTGCCTGATAAATTGTAGCGCGTAGCTCTACAAGCAAGCCTTGGCGCACCATTTTAAATAAGTTGAGACTTGGTTTTCCAGGTGAAAGTTTTAGGTAGAGATCGACTTCTCCCCGAAGTTGCAGCACTTCCATTTTGTTGTTGATTACTACACCCACTGGGGCATAGTGATTTAAGATCAGTTGGTCAGTTTTTCTCTCTAAATCAAACTCATTCGATGGATTCTCATTGGTCGGCTTTTCCTCCACTTTTGTTACTGGATAATTGCTGGTAACGAACGATAGAATTGGACGATTTGCAGTTAGCTTTTTGGCATAAATTTTATACTTTTTGTCAATCAGAGTAAACAACTCCGAATATTTACCTGTGCTTTCTGAAGTCCCTAGCAGCAAAAAACCAGTCGGGTTGAGACTGTAATGGAAGATGGGCAATATCCGTTTTTGCAACGTTTCGTCCAAGTAAATCAGTACATTCCGACAGCTAATTAAATCTAAGTTGGAAAAAGGGGGGTCACTACCCAAGTTTTGTCGGGCAAACACACACAGTTCGCGGACAACTTTATTAATTTGATACCCACCGCCTTCAAGGACATTAAAGAATCTGCGGCGGCGCTCTGGTGAGACTTCCAGCATTTGATTCTCTACATAAATGCCCGATCTTGCTTTCTCAATCGCTATCTCGCTGATGTCTGTGGCAAAAATCTGGATCGGCGGCGGGGTTACTTTATCCGACAAAAACTCTAGCAAGGAGATGGCGATCGAATACACTTCTTCGCCCGTGGAACACCCAGCGACCCAAATCCGAATCGGCAATGCTGATTTGTTTTGGATGATACTGGGAAAAACTCGCTCTTTCAAGAGTTGAAATGCTTCGGGGTCGCGGAAAAAATAGGTGACGTGGATCAGAATTTCTTCATAGAGCGCTTTGACTTCACTCGGATTTTCTTGCAAATACTGGGCATAATCCTCCAAGCGTTCTAGTTTATACAACAGCATTCGGCGCTGGATTCGGCGATCGAGGGTGTTGGGCTTGTAGTGGCTGAAGTCAACACCAGTTTGCGATCGCAACAACACAAAAATAGTCGCAAGGGCATCACCCTGTTTGGGCAACTTCTCAATTGCGATCAGTGGCAATGAGCCAGAAATAAAAGCATTGCGGCTGAGGTTTACCAGTTCCTCGGCGATTTTTTGAGGTGGCAGAATAAAATCAACATTCCCGGTGGCAACAGCAGTATTGGGCATACTATCGAATTTTGCGGTGTCTTCACACTGAGCAAAAGTCACGCCTCCGGCTGCCTTGATTGCCTTTAATCCCAGTGAACCGTCTCCATCTGCCCCAGATAAAACTACTGCGATCGCTTTGTGCCCTCGATCTGCTGCCAATGAAGTAAAGAACGCATCACCAGGCATATATTTACCCTGAACTTTCTCTCGCGGCGTGAGTTGCAACACTCCATTAGACAACATCATCTTAGTGTTAGGCGGAATGATGTAAACCTGGTTCGGTTCTACAGTCATGCCATCTTGCACTTCAATAACAGGCATTTGAGTTGTTCTTGCCAGAATCTCGCTCAACAGACTCTTGTGGTTAGGGCTTAAGTGTTGAATCAGCACAAAAGCCATCCCTGTATCAGTAAGCAAATGTTTGAGTACCTGCGTAAATGCCTCTAATCCACCCGCAGAGGCGGCAATGCCAACGATGGGAAATAAAGCATCTTTATTGTCTTGTTGCTCTATGTCGAACACTTCATTAGCGGTAGATTCAGATACAGGTTGCTCAGGGGGTTGATCGGATGTCATAAGATCAAGTTTAGTACCGCAATGCTTCGGCGGCTAAGGTTTATATTTTAAGTTGGTTTACCAAATAAAAGTAGGAGCCAGGAAGATAAAGGAAGCGTCAAAAATCTTAAGCTAGTCCAGGGCATATAAAAACTCCTGGCTTAAGCAAAGCTAGCCAGGAGTAGTTCATGACATTAACTAGAGCTAGTTAGAATCAGCGTAAATGAAGATTAGCGGCAATTGCTAAAATGCCAAGCACAGCAACAAAATCGTCGATAACTATAGGTTTAGCAAAGCATAGACTAAACCCAGCTAAGAGAGAACGTTGATACATATCTTCAGTTACAGTGCCTGTCAGAGCAATGGCTGGAACTACTTTGCCTCGTTCTCCCGTAAGTGTTCTTACTTGGTGAATTAGAGCATAGCCATCTTCCTTTGGCGAGGAAATACCATTCAAGAGAATATCAGGTTGCCATTGCACAAATATTTCCATAGCTTGCTCTCCTAAAAATGTCGCTTGCACGTTCACACCATAAGCTTGCAACATCGCTGTTAAAGAATCGCAGAAATTGACATCATTATCTACAAGGAGTACTCGTAATCCTTGAAGAAATGAAAGATGAGTATGAAATCTATTATTTATATGCATCATGATTTCAAAATTTAGGTTTTATTGAGCTTTGCAATGTCCTTAAGCTGTACATCTATTGTGCTTGCTTGAAGTTCAGTAAATGTCTCATCAGTAGGTAAAAAAATGGCAGAGACAATGTATTTAAATTACTCCCGATTTCAATCATCGTTAAAAACTAATGAGAAAATTAGTATTTATCATTTGCTTTAGTTGCTCAAACTTAAAGCAATATCTAAAACGGCTATACCCACGCTAAAACCGGATCAATTAGTAGTTGCTAATACAACTATAGAAGTTGTATTTAATTCTTGAAAAAATCAGCAGTATACATCTGTATCCTTGCTTTTCTGTTTTCTCGCTAATCAAGTAAATTCAATAATTAAATAGGATTTTGATAGTTGATCACTAAACATTAACTTTATCAACAGTGTTTAGCGTAACATCCTCTTGTTAGAGTTCATGTTTGAATAGATGTTTTAATAGCGTATGTTTTATATAAAATGTATATTTTGTTAAAAATTTTCTAACATACAAACATTTAAATTATTCCGATAAGCGATAACTTTTGCCTGAAGGAGTAGGGCGAACGCATCTAAATATTATGGTGATGGTTTACAGTTCTGCATTAAGCCTTGTGCCAGACAGAATCTTTTACTCAAAATTAATGAGTTGATCAAGAGTGGGTTTAGTATTTTATTGCTGGTTTGGCTTGGGCATTTCATATCTGCCAGTACGCCGCAGTGACGGCAGTACTTCATGAAATACCCAAGGCTGGAACCGTTTGGAAACTGGGTTAGGGGACTTGAAGATGAGACGATAAAACCCAGGTTCGGTAACAGTCACAAGCTACCACAGGTAGAGCTAGTTAAAATTAATCTTCAACTACTTAGACTTATTCCCCTTTTTGAACCAGTAATTTTCCAGACACCCCAGCCGTAAAACCCAACCCAATCGCCGCTACAGTAACATTAGGTTTGATAAATAACGTCGCAATTCCGATAACTGCGCCCCAAAGACAGCCATAACAGCAAGCAATAATCAACTGATTTTTGGGTTTAGCCCTTTCGTCCGATATGGATTGATGGACTATGGCATAATCTTCAAGCTCATTGATAATTTCTTGTAAAGAAGCGCCGCACTGTTTTTCTAGGCGTTCGATAGCCAATCTGTCTGCTTTAACTGGACTTATAGCTAATTTTTGTAATGCTGTGGTCAATTTATCGCTCATTTTTAAACTTCCCAATGCTTCAACACTATGGAAAATGTTTTGAAAAAATTAAAACTTACTGGAGAGACAAAAAGACTCTATTTTTCAGCCGTACTTGGAAATGTAAGAATACCGGAACTTGACCGGAACTTGACAGGAACTCAACGAGAACTTTGACGAAGATTACTGCTTAACATTAAAAACGCTGAAACCATCTTTTTCATTTCCGCACAATCGGTTAGTGTCAATCAATTGTGATAGGGCATTTCTCAAGTAAAGAACACTCTTTTTCTCGTCGCCCCACTTGCGGCTGTTTCTGATAGCTGCAAAAGAAGTTGGAGGACTAGCAGTAGCTGCAACGATCGCCACAATCTGTTCCAAATCAGCCTCAGAAACACTATTTTCTTCTACTTCCAGAAATTCCAGTTCTTGATAAGGCTTTGAAAAAATGGACTCCAGATGATTAACTGCGTCTGATGGAGCAATTTTCTCCCCTCTGGGTATGACTGCCTTTTCATGCTGTTGAACTAATTCCGGGAAGAACTGAAGTAATGTTCTAGCTGGATCTGGTTGCCCATTGCCTGGGTGCAAATGGGTCTTTAGCCATTCGGGAATCATGCCCAGATTGCCACCGCTAACAGCTTCTCCAAAGTTGTTAGGGTTGGCTTTGAAATATTCTCCACTAGCAACATTCATTTTGCGTAGACCACCAGCGCTAACCGCTTGAGCTACACAACCAATAAAGTTAACCGATTGCTTGAAGGTATCTGCTAGTCCAGCCGTAGCTTTACCTACAACGCTTGTCAGGTTAGAGCCATGCAAGACGATAATTAATGTACCACCCGACTTAGCGAAGCGAGAAAGTAAATATTGAATCGCCCAGGTGCGATCGCTCTCCTCCAACAATGACAGCAACCGCATCGCTTCATCAATTACTAGCAGTAAGTTTTTATGGGAGTAAGGTTCGCTTCCATCTAAACCCTTAAGAAATTTCAATAAATCACGAGCGACGAGTTGATCAGCCCCATCTGCATCAATATCGGGGTATTTAAGAGCAGAGGTTAAGTTGCAGGCAAAGGGGTAAACGTCCACTCCAGCAGTAAAGTATTGGGTGTTCAATCCAGGGTCAAGTGCAGTTGATAATGTTGCTAAGATTGCTGCTAAGGTTCCCTTGCCACCTCGCTGAGTACCAGCGATCGCAATGACTTGAGAACTCATCATATCTTCTACTTGGAAACCACTTTTCGTTAAAGCAGCGATGAGTGCGTTTGCCCTATTAACTAGAGGGAGATTAATTATAGTGTCTGGTATAAGCCCATCAGAGGAAGATGGTTGTAACTCTGTAGGTCTAAAAAGCTCCGCAGCTTGGTTCGTCTGCCTAATATCTACAGTCAGCTCCGCAGCTTGGTTCATCTTGCCAATATCTACAGTCGGTGATTGAAATTGCTTGATGTCTACGGTCGGTGGTAACTGGACGTTTGCCTGTGCGATGGCACTGACCTCCGACCGATTCAGCCGACTGTCAATTGTCACATCCTGTAAATGGAGAGCCATGCTTTCATAAGTCGGTAGCTGACGACCGAAAAGCTTGCCAAACCAGCCAAACATCCAGCGATAAGCGTAAAAACGTTTTCCTGGTTCAACTTGGGTTAAATACTGGACAATATTTTCAAACTCAGCATGAAGAAAGGCGTATTCTTCTGCTGATTGTCGCTCTAAGAATTTAACGGTATTAGCAAGATGATCCGCTTGATAATTGCTCCTAGCATCATAATCCCCAGCACGAGCTAGAGCGTCTACAAAATTACCACGCACAAAAGGCAAGGGGGCAATTTCTTTAGTGCGGTTGGAGTGTTCGACAACAAACCATAACCACGCAGCACCACCGACTAAACCACCAACTAATGCCAGTGGGTTGACCGCATAACAAACCGCTCCGATCCCAGAAGCCAGCAAGCCGAGTACACGGGTCATGTCTGCTTCGTTCTCAGATGCCCGTGCCATTTCAAATAATTGCTCTTTTCTCTCTTGCAGCCATTGGGCGATATTCCCAGCTTCCAAGTGAGACAAGCTAGGATATGATTCGCGTAAATGTTCAGTTTCTTTAGTTGTGATTTTCGGGATATTATTACTTTGCATAAAAAAATGCCCTGTTGAATAGTGAGTGCCGCTCGACTCAAGAGTTATTGAGCGGCGCTCACTTTAATCTTTCGTCAACCGCCAAATAGCGAACCCAATTTCACCCGCCATCATTGTGCCGATGTTAAACAATATGCAGCCCAAAATCATAAATGGGGCTGTAAATTCAAATGGGTTACGAGCGGCAAAGGTGGTGACAATATCGAATGCCCAAACCGCAATCACAACTAGCCCTGCACTAGAGCGATCGCGTATACCTGCGGTTTTGTAGTCCGCCCAGAGTTGGCCTACCAAGTCAATCTTTCCACTAGGCTTGGTTTCAAGCTCATAAACCATGTGGTCTTGAAGTTCCCGTCGTGCTGAATCTGGGTTCTTACCGCGTAGGGCGTGAGCTTCGATTACCTGAACACCCATAGAAATTATGAATGCCAGGTAAAAAAACGGGTTGAACAGTGCAAACGGTACATTTAGCCAATTCCAAGTCGGCTCAAACCAAGCAAAAACAGGCGGACCTTGAAAGATTAGTTGCCAAGTTGAATCAGCACTAATCATGGAACCGCCGATAAATAAAATCCCGCCAACTAATGCACGACCTGCACCACCATTAGCAACAAACTGATTGACAATCGCGGCGGCAGCCCTAATAGGTAAGCCAACAATCATCACAACAGCCTTGGCACAAAAATCTATAATTTCACCAAGCGATCGCTTCTTATCTTTGGGTTTACTATCGCTGTTGCTAGTACTACTACTTTCTGCACCTAATCCCATTACTGACTCCTACTTTGTTTGATATTTTGAACACTTTTACAAATACCTTTAGCTTTGTGCTTCCACTTCCAAATTCCTTCTTCAATCCGCCCAATACACCTACCCGTTGCGTCAAAAACATCAATAATCTCATCATCTTGATAAAAGGTTGTGTCTGGTCTGGGATTGCGTTTAGTGTTGTCAATGTAATTAGTAATTCTCAACTTGCGACTTGTGGGCATCACTCCCGCCTCATACAAGGCATCACTGGTTTTAGCCCGTTCTTCTATGCGCGAACGTTCTAATTCTTCTGAGGCTTTTAGCCGTTGAAGCTCTGCATAAGCCCCCAACTTGGGTACTAAGGGGATGATTACAGGCAATATGCAAATGCCAACACCAGCCAAAGCTAAGTACAGTTGTTTCTTATACATGACACTACTGTGTTATAGCGCGTTCTTACTACAAATTTTTCCCATGTTTCACACATAAAATGAGGCGTTTCATGTTTCATGACCCTGAAACATTGATGAAACAGTTTCGTGAAACAGTTGGATGAAACACTACCCTTCATAACGCCTTTGAAGCAAGGAATGGACTGTTGTTTCGTGTTTCATGTTTCACGTTTCACGCGGGGGAATGCTGTTTCACGGTGTTTCACGACCCTGAAACACTGATGAAACCGTTGAAACTGTTTCATGAAACAGTGCTGTGAAACAGCTTCGTGAAACAATCCCGCCCATAAACGGCTTTCGAGCAGGGAATTAGCTGGTGTTTCATGTTTCACGTTTCATGTTTCATGCTGGGGGAATGCTGTTTCACGCCCTGAAACACTGATGAAACCGTTGAAACGTTTCATGAAACAGTGCTGTGAAACAGTTTTATGAAACACTCCCACCCATCACTATTACTTTGATGCCCGTCCCAAAAATGTCAATCCTGCACCAACAAGTAATCCCAGGGGAATGAACACCCCACTGCCGATTAATCCAGTAGCGACAATGCTACCAACGAGATATGCACTGCCACCTAAAGCGCCAACCACTGAAGTAGCAAACAATCCGGTACTGAGAATATCCATAACTTGATTTTTCCTTTGATGAGTTAATAGTTTTTGAAGCAGTCGGATTTCGGCAACAGTGGCGACAGTTTCATTTTGGATTTGTAACAATGCCGCCACTGTTTTATAAGCTTCTAAAATCGGATCTGTGTCCCCATTGAACTGACTCTCTCTCGTAACGAATTGAGTCGTAGTTTGAGTTGTTCTTTTTTTCGGATCGACTCCCCCAACCTTGTTGAAGCTTCTTCTGCTAAATTAATCAAACTCTGATCTATCTCGGTAATCTGGTTATCGACTTCCAACATAGATTGCTCGGCAAAGGCATCCAATACCGTCCCCTTGGCTCCAATCAAGGATTCCATGAACAATAAAGCTCCGGTGACACCAGTTGATGCACCCAAAATCTTAGATTGCTCATTTTGGACGGCTATAGCACCAGAAATAGTCTCTTTATCAGCCGCAGTCAACTTGTATGAGGCTTGTTGAATTGCCTCATCAGCTTTGGTGATTGTGGCTTCGGGTATATCTGCTATAGGTGATTGTTGAGGTTGTAATCTCTCACTATTGGTAATATCTTGGAATCTAGCTAAAATCTCCTCTGGAACTAGTGAATCGACCGTCCATTTTTGCTCTGGATATTGACGGCGTAGTTCATCAACTATCTTTCCTGGTACTTTGTTGAGAGCTTGTGCAAATTCTTTAACGATCATGATTTAGGCTCCTAAAAACTTTTCGGGGTGATTTTTTAATTCAATAGCTACCTTCTTTAAAGAACCTTTGGCTAAAACGTAACTTCTAATTCTTTGAAGCACAGGTAAATGCCAGTTTGTCAACTTTGCTCGTCCGTTTAGCCCTCCGTTATCTTCGTCCCGAAAATCTTCAAATTCTGGCAAGTATAAAGAAGCTAAGTCTAGATACTTTTGGAACTGTCTAATTCCAACTGATGGCTCCAATTTTTTGGCTGCCTCTTCTCGTGTTAACAATTCTTCAACTACACAACTTCCTTGAATTAGCAATGGTTTCGGCTCCTAGAGTTCCGACTGAGTTCCGGCTGAATTCCGATTGAGTTCCGGTTGAGTTCCGATTGAATTCCGGTACTGCTAATACTAATAATAAAAACCCTACCGACTAGTGAGTAGGGTTTTTCTGATGACTTAGCGTCAGGCTGACGCTAAGTACCTGATAATAATTTATGGATAGCTCCAAAATGATTAAGTACCTGTGGTTTTGGCTGTTGATATCTTGTACTACTTTCGTCAGCTAACCAATGACTTATTGTTTGCTCAGGATAATCACTAAGCCTATGCATCAAGTATATAGATGCATTGTGAATTATTTTGAATTCTCTTGGATGCATTGGTTTAATACCAATGTTTTGTACCATACTACGATCGCTCCTAGTGTAGGGTTTGCCTGTGGTGGGAATAGCCCTCCGGTGTTGAAAAATCTCTGCTTAATTTCTAGACTTTTCCTGTTTGTTGTTTGATCATCTGTTCCACCCCATCAATTGCGTTCACTATTTCTTCTAAAACATTGAACGCATCGTTTAATACCACATTATTTGATGTAGAAAAGTACTCGGACGACTGAAGCCTGCGATAATCCTTACTACTCCCCACAAGCTGCAATGTATATTGACAACCCTGTAATATAGTCTGAATCTCTGCTGTGGTTAATCTGATTTCCATTATTGTTTCCCTCCCTAAAATTTATCTCGTTGAATACTGAAACTAGCTCCGACTAAAGAACTGCCTAAAAATGCGGAAAAACTTACCAGCATTGCACCCAAGCAAATATTTTTCTGTTGCTCCCAACCAGAGATGATTATGTTGGGATTATTAGTCTCGATAATCTCCAGCCCCCAGCAAGCCATTGCCCCTACTCCTGAAAAGCCAGTTAAGAGCAGAGAGACAATTGCAGTTGTTTCTATCGTGCGGTCTATGAATACTTTGGGGTTAAATCTTTTTCGAGTCCGGCGTAGAACTAATTTATTACGGGTGTTTGAAGGCAAAGATGATTGATGAGTTACTTTATGGGTTTTCATTTCACTTCGTCCAACTCCACAAAAAATCCTGCACCTGTATTCGTAATCTTTACTCTTCTTTGATTGACCAATGTTTGAATCACTCCCAAGCTAAAATTGATACTGCATAACCGAGCGCTGCCACCGCAACGACTTAGGTACTGAAGGCATAACTGGGAATGGTCTTTTGGGACTGGGTTAGCTTTTTTAGGCATGGTGTCTTTCCTGTTGTGGTTTGTGGGGGTCAAAGCGCTGGGTGAAAAAAAATAGCCAAGCAGTATTAATGCTTGACTAAAGTGTTTTTGAATTTAAAAGGTGAATTTCAGTTATTAGAAATTATCAAGATCGTCAAATTGATTTGTTGCAGAGTGCTTGTACGCTTTGGCTTTATTCATTTGATGTGTGGAAGCTTTAATTACTGGAATTGCAGCTTCCTTAACAGAATCTTTTGCTTGTTGAAATAGAAATTGTGTCGTCCCTTGTGCATCTTCTTCTGCTGGGTCGATTTGTCCCCATAAGGAGCAACTTAACTCTAAAGATTCATAGTCACCTAAATTGAACTTACGTGTGTAAGTTACAGCAATAGTCTTGATTTCCATAATTTACTCAAACAATATTCCAAAATGAAGTGTAGCTATTTGGCATCTCTTACAAAGTGACGCTTCTCAAATTACAAATGTCGCCAGAAGTTCTTACTGATAGTCTTGAGACTGACAACTGCCGTTTCTGCTGTCGCTTCAGGGGCATGACCAACAGCCACCGCAGCAACAATTGGTGCAGGTGTCGTTAACAGAGAATTGAGTAATTCTTGCTGATAGTCAATATCTGCTACTGTGCGGTAAACTCTGTGATAATCTATCTGCATCCCTAAAGGTGTTGGAACAATTTTCAGATATTCATTAAGAGCAGATATGTAGGTATCACCAAAATTCTGGAGAGCAACAGCCGGACGGATAATATTCAACAATTGAATAGCTCGTCTAATGTCTGCAACACTACGGCTAGCATCAATCTCTGGCTGGCTTTCGCTGTAACCTTTGGATTTCTTTTCTGCTACCAGATTATGAAATTTAGCAATGGCTCTTTGATGATTGCCTAATGTGTGGATTTTCGTTTGCGCCTTATAACCGACTCTGCCCCACTGCACTGTTAAGTTACCATCTTCAACAATAGCCGCCCAGAACTTATTGCTGTTCTGGATAGCATCAACATACACTAAATAGATTTCCATGTTGATTATTTCTCCGTTGGCTGTGGATTAGATATACCTAAAATCCTGTTCTTAAAGGTTTCAAAACTTTCTTGCTTGGATTTTGCAGGTGGTGGAATATCCTTATTTAACAAAGAGTTTTTGAATTCCTCGAAACTTGAAGGCTTACTCATTTTGTTCTCCGGTTTAGATAATTTGATTAGTAAATTAGTGTTTAACAATCACACACTTCTTTGTATTCGCGCATTGCCCCAACGCAATTGATGTTGTAAAGCTTCAAGTATCGTTTCTGCTTCGTCTGCTGTCAGTCCTTTCAACTGAAAGCAGATATTTTTTAAAACCTCTGGAATACCATTCCAAAGAAATCTTTCAAAATCTCCATCTGTCAAAGCTTCTGTTAGAGAATAATCTTCAGGACTACATATTCGCTGCATGAAAATATATTGGGACAAAGTTGTACGCAGCAAAAGTTTGGTTTCTCTATCTAACTTCTCTAAATGTGCGCCATAATTATCAACAAACTGGTTAATCAGGTCAGTTTGCCCGTAATAAGTAACTAAATCCGTCGTCATTGTTTGCAATCCCTTTGATGCGAACCATTAAGAAAAAAGCTTTCTTCGTAACCGCCCATGCCCAGGCGATCGCTTATAAAAAAGGGATAAGGAGAAAAAGAAATTGTGTTAATTATTTTCTCTTTCCCCTTTTCCTAAGATTGTTGATTAGTTCATATTGCGAAACTTGGCAGCACGTAGCGATTGAGTTTTCGCTGCAACCACAGGACTACTAGCCCGTCGTGCGGTAGCCGCCCAGGACTGCATTCGCTCGACTGCCTGAGCATCCTGAATCGCAAGCGGGGTAATGGTTTGACGGCATATTTCCAGATCAGCAAGCGTTACCTGCTGCGGTCGTCCTTCGTCAAATGCCAACAGCGCAGCTTCAGATGCAAGGGTTTCCAATTCAGCGCCGGAGAATTTCGCACTGTTGGCTGCAACTGCTTCGAGATATTCGGATTCCAGGTGAATGCCAAAGCGTTGTAGATGAATCCCCAGAATCTGGACTCGCTCTGGTTCTGTGGGAAGATCAACAAAGAAAGCCTCATCAAACCTACCTTTGCGCTTAAACTCACTTGGTAGTGCTGATGGGTCATTGCAGGTTGCAACTATAAACACCCCAGCAGTACACTCACTCATGAACGTAAGCAAAGTTCCAAGAATCCTTTGACTAACACCTGAAGTATCGCCCTGACCTGAAAGCGCCTTTTCCACTTCATCAATAAACAAGACACAAGGTGCGATCGCGGATGCTGTTTTCAATGCACGTTTGACATTACCTTCGGATTCGCCAACGAGTGAACCTAGAAGGGACGCAATGTCGAGTTGTAGAAGTGGTAGATTAAGTATACTAGCGATGTTTTTGGCACAGTGAGATTTCCCAGTACCTGGAGGCCCTGCCAGTAGCACACCTTTCGGTTGGGGTAACGAGAGACTTCGTGCCTCCTGTGTGAATAGTCGCCGCCGCCTCATCAGCCACTCGCGCAGTAGATCCAAACCGCCGAAAGGAATGATAGCTGGCTTACCCAACTCGATACCCATTTGAGATAGTAGCCGAGTTTTGTACTCGACGGCTTTGGGGATAAAATCAGCGCCGACAACGACACCATCATTAGTTAAGTTTTCTTTGACTGTTAACCGAAGGAAATCACTAATTTCTTCTAAGGTTAGACCTAATGCTGCACGAGAAAGAGTTTCAAATTCAGCATTTTCTAGCGTAACAGTAAAAGTCAATTCCTGTTCAATAGCTGACTGTTGTAGGTCATGCAAATAAGAATTGAGATGAAGTAGTATTTGGTCAATACTAGGTAAAGGAACTTCACAATAAGGAATCAATCTGACTAGGGATTCGTGTAATTGTATGTTCTGACCCAACAAGACAATGCGTTTATCTGTGGGTTTTAACCTGTGGTAAAGGTTTTTAACTTTGCTTAAAATCTCCCAACTCAATTGGGGTGAATTCTTAGCAATAAAGGGGTGAATATCTCCAAGGATAAATACACCATTCCCACTAAAGTTAGCAATGTAGTCGAATACAAATAGTAGCGGATCAGCCTGTGGAGGTCTTTTGTACTCTGCAACTGGCTTAAACACCAATCCCCCATCTGCTGCGATTAAACATTGTTCTAAGGTTGATACCCCCAGATTCCAGAAGAATACTGGACTTGATAGCTTATTGTTAGCTTCAGTAGTTAACCACTGAATAATTGTCGCTTCATCAGGAGATAGAACATCAACCGCAGCAATGGGGATTTGTGAATCAAGCGTGGAGAGAAGATTTGAGAGTTTCATGTCAATTATTCAAATATTTCACTTATGAAATGGCGAAGCCTTTATGATCAGCAGTTACCAGACGAGTTAAGACTGGTAACTGATGACTGATTACTGGTGCAAACGTGTTTGATTACTATTCGTAGCCCGAAGTTGTTGGGTTTGGGCTTCATTCTTGTAAGTGCGATCGCTCTCGCTGACAACTCCAAGTGCCTCCTCAAACGGTTGCGTAGCTGATAAACAACTCAAGCCCTCAAAGCCTTCAGCCTCCACACGAACTTCACCTGTAGCGCTGTCGAAATGAATCAGTATTGAACGTTCCATATTTATCTCCGCACAAATTGTTTAACTTCCTGATGTCCAGCAAAAGTCAGCCGTAGAGTTTGCACACTTCCGTGGGTTTCTTCAGCGATCGCACATTCACCAAACTGCTCTTGTAACTCAGCAGCCTTAGTACGAACCAAATGCTTACCATAAGCCAGCATTAGTTTATTACTGAAAAAGTCTTGTCCCAACTTCGGAACTGTTTCGTAACTGTCGTGTATTATCTCGTACACGCCGCTTGACTGGTTCCATTTGAACCCGATGTCTGCACGGGCTTTTATGGTGCGGCCAGATACGATGATTTCAGCACTTTGTCCTTGAGAGCCACCATAGTATCCTTTTAGTGATTGTGCTGTTTCGTGAACTTGCGGATTCAGTTTCAAATCTTGTAAAGCTTGTACCAGGCATTCACGGTTAGCAAGCTTGGTTTTAACTGTTGAGAAATGTGACATTTTTAGCTCCAAGGCTTTCAAATTGGTTTAAGAAATAGTGCGAGTGCGATATCCTTTTTGAGTTATTCTGGAAACTACGTATTAAATCCATTAGTCTTGAGCGAATACACCCTCGCCCAAGACTGTTTTTTACCTGAATTTAAACGACATCACAGTAGCTTTCGATAAGCCCACGTCGTCAGTCGCAAGTGATTGCAGATTGCGTTGTTCATCTAACAACTTGGTGCGAATCTCTTGCATCTTTTGCTGCAATTGACTGCGCGTATCTGAACCAAGATTCTTCGACTCAATTGCCGGATCGTTAACGATAGAATCCAAGTGCGCCATCATCGCCTCCAAGCTGCTGCCAGCCTCCGGGTCAGCATTCGCTAGTAGTACCTGAACCTTCATCAGATGGCGTTGCATCTTCTTTTTAAACTGTACGGGCTTGCGTCCTGGTTCCCAATCAGCCAACTCTTCAAGCAACTGTGCGGCGAGTTGTTCACCACCAGCTAAAGCAGATTCCCTTAATCGTTGCTCTAAATTTTGGTCATACTGTTGGATGAACTTGGTAATCTGGTCTAGACATTCGGCTTGCTGCTGGTTCAGTTGTTCAGAGAGGGCAGGAATAATCACTGGGCGACCAATAACGACTTGTAAATAGTCTTCGAGGTCGCTCAGAGTCGGGAATGCTCTTAACAAGTTAGCTTTGACTGAATCTTGCTTATCCTGTGCTAATTCCCAAGTGTTAAGTGAGAGGAACTGGTCAATCCGCTCTTGATAATCTTCGAGTCCTGATTCATAATCAGCTTTTAATTGATTACGTAAACCAGGGGCAATATTATCCCTAATATTAAGTAGTTGGTTCCAAACGAGTGGAGCCAAATCAATCGGACAAACCCAATCACCAGTATCAGCAGACATCCACTCTTGAACTGAAGCAATCTCTTGCCTCAATTGGGCAGCAGCTTCATCAAGCTTTTTAAATACCTTAATACCTCGCAAACCGACTTCGGAATTTGTGACTTTCACAAGGTCTGATTCAATTTCAGAGACTTCAGCTTTTAAGACATCTGCCCATTTAGGAGCAGCAGACTTTGTACTTTTCTTTAGCTGAATGCGAAATCTAATGCGGGTTTTATTTAACTGTGAGAAATTGTGGCGCTCGACTACTGCATCAGTCAGGAAATTTGCAGCAATAGGGTTGTCGATTGCTTGTACCATGATTATTGACCTCAATCATTATTTTCACTCTCGATTAAGCGAAGCTTTCTTTGTGACTATTTGAATGTCTTTAGTAGCCCTATAGATTACTTTTTTAGAGCTATTTTGTAACTTAATGTGTCTTTTGATGACTGGTGGTTTATGTATGGACATGGCTCAAAATAGTTGAAGTTGCTGTGAATTATCCTGTACCACGGGCTTCTCATAGACCATGCCTTCGACTTCATAACACCGAGTCATGAGTTTGTTTCGATTTAGTCGAAAGCTGGCTTTTTTTCTTTGATTTGGCAGAGGTAGAAACAAATACTGTGGATGTTGGATAGTACCTGCATCGCCTAAGTATCGACAATGTGTACCGTTGATTTGGTAAACTTTTGATGAGCTTAACAGTGTCGCGTCGTAGACTTTAATCAAATTTAATTCCATCTCAGTAGCAGTGAAGTGTGCCATAATTTGTTGTGGAATCGATTTTTCTCTACAGTCAGATTTAATCAGTCTGACTGTAGAGTTTTTCACGCATAATTCGTTATCCTTCCGTTAATTATTGATTGATATTGATAGAAGATTACAGATAGAAATGCTCGAAAATCTGATTCAATTTCTCCTTTGATTCATCTGACAGAGCATTAAAATCAAACTCTTTAGAGTCCCAAACTTCATCCAGACTTGTAGACTCATCAATAATGTTTGCAATCAAACAAGATTCGTCGTCGTAGTTCCAGCCATTTGCTAAAAGCCACGGCAGAATTCCCTTAGATTGCAATAATTTTTCAATGTCGAACGAGTCAGAAAACTGCTGTAAGTTTTCGATATTGGGGTGAACAATTGTTGTTGTCATTTCTTATTATTGGCAAACTAGAAGACAGCAAAAAGAGGGTGAAAGGTTAAAGGGGAAAGGGATTTATGAATTAAATCATCCTTAGAAAAACAAGATTTTTACCTTTACCCCTTTCCCTTTTCCCATTGCCCTTCTTCATTAGCTGTAGACAAAGCTTGAGTAACTTATAACTACAGTCTCTCAAGCCCTGTTTACAACTCGCTAAAACACCATCTCCGCCGCAGCCCTGACTACAGCAATTGCCTGTTTACTGATCTCGCGCCAGTCGCTTTGCTCGTTGTAGGATGCCATGACTAATTCTGACTCTACCCATACCCGACAGAACAACACGTTTTCATCTGTCGTTCCCGCCTGCGGCTGTAGTGTGATGGGAGAATATAATTGTTGTGGGGTCAAAGTTGCGATCGCAGCTAATACAGATTTAGCAAAGTGAGTATCATGACCACTTTCTAATATATAGGGTCTGTCTGCTTGAATTGTAATCAGCAACTTATAAACTTCTTTACCTCTGCGCTCACACTTCTCAAATTTGAGTTCTCGCAGATATCCAGTTAAGGCAGTTTGGGTAATCGCGCTTGCTTCACTGTTGTTTAGGGTATACCAGAGTGAACCATTGTGACGATTGCAGTAAATTTTGCAATTGCCAGCTTCACTGTGCAATCCCAGTTTTGGCTTATTGATTGCTGCGACTAACTGCTTTAATAATTCTTCCTGACGCATCAGTGCAGATAGTAATTCAGCATTTTCTTGAGGGGTCATTTGTTTTTACCAAAAGCATTTCACTTTCGCATTGGCGAAGCCGTTGATTTCAGATGTATAAAGCGCAGAGCCAATAAAATAGCGCTCTTGATTTCACAAAAGCGCTTTTTATTACTAATTATTTGCCTTGTACAGATTATTGATGTGAATTATGAATTAAATCTTGCTAGCAAATCTTCACGAGATAAACTAGACAATTCCAGTAAAACTCTAGCAAAATCATCTGGTGTTAACTGCAATAAACTATCGACTACTCTTGAGAGTTCTTCATCCACAGAACCAAATCGGAATCTCAACAAGTTTTCTACAACTTGACGTTGCCCTTCTTGTACCGCTTGCGCTCTTGCTTCTTGATAAGCTTCTGTTAAATTCATAATTAACTCCTGGTCATCTTCAGTTAAATCTGTTTGTGTCATTACACTGATACGCCACCTGTAAACCATTTCAAGAACATTACGGCGGACAAGATTCTCTGGTGGAAGGGCAACCAGTTCACTTACTGCTTGGATTTGTACTTTTCCCCGACCCAACAGCCTAAACCAAAGCGTGTCTGGAGTTTGCGGTAGCTTGTTAATCGCTACTATTGCTGCTCTTACTCCTTCAGGCAGAAAGTACACCCCGCTCATCCAATTGTCTAAATCTAGTTTAGCTTCAAAAGCCTTGAGCAAAGCTTTGGAAGCACTGGGAGAAATAATCCACAGTTGTGCTAGCTCGTTCTCCGCTATTGTTGTGTCTTCCCTATTGGCTTTACGCTGTGCGTCTGCAATCACAGTGAACAATTTTTGTAGGCAACTACGTACTTCTGTTCTATTCGGTTGATTGCGAAACGGTTCTAGCAAAGTAGTATTTAATACCGCTATTCTACCCAATAATCCTAAAGTTTCTGCATCAACCGCAGATGTTGGTGTTGGCGAAAATAACACATCAACAAATCTTGTTTCATCAGTTACTTCTCTGTTAGTTTTTACTTCCCCAAAGGGAGAAAGTAACTCTTCTAAAAACTGTTTAGCAAATTTATCGTGAGGTTGTTGGGTCATTTTGTAAGGGCGAACTGTGTTTTATTTTACGAGGTTGAGAAAAGCTTAGTGGTGGGTATAGAAACCCACCTTTTTATTTATGCTGCTACCAACTCCCAACGAACTTGCGGCAGTTCAATCGGAGCAGTTGTCCTGGATAGCACCTCTACAGCCTCTTTTATGCTCCAATACCGTACTCCATCCCCACACCGCCAATAGTAAGTCTTGGGGTCGTTTTCCCATAACTCATCAGCATTTCTGACCTTGAAGACAATTCCCAAGAACTCACCATCAAGATATACGTTGTGAGCCGTCTGAAGGTCAGTGCGTCGTCCTACATAGGTCAGTCGATAGCCGTCCACTGGTTCGCACAAGTCTTCTGCGCGAGTCCCGCGATATCCACAGTTACCGCACCCATGTCCTTCGCAGTCTGGACAGATGGCAGCAGGCATATTCCACTTCGGCAGGGTGAAATCCCATTCAGCCAGTGGGGTTAATATTCGAGCCTTGTGAGAGATATAACAACCAGCATGACCGATTACTTTATCAGAATGGTATTGGACGCTTAACGATAGCCAGTCACAATCACCCAATAAGCCAATTTTCTCAGAAGCTTGTTTCAATTCTTCATCTTCTTCGTGACTGCACTTTACTGGAGCAGAAAGACTCGCTTTTACCTCTGCAACAGCGCGTTTGAAAGATTTTTTATGGTAACGAGCATAGCCGTGGATCATTTTCACCCACACGATATCATCCGAGTTTATCCAGATAGTCACTACATCTTCGGGCTTGCACTCTTTTGAGTAGTCTGACTGATTGACGATGGTTGCAATGATTTCGCGATCCTGTGTGGTTAACGGATCTTTTGTTGGCGTAGGGGCTGAAAGTTGTGTCATCATTAGAAAAGACCTTTTAAATGGGTAAAAGGGCGATCGCTGCGTCTGCAAAACTCGCGATCGCCCTATTTTTATTGGTCAGTTTGTTGTGCCTCCAGCACAACACTCTCAATCTAGATTTGGCGAAGCCTTATAAAAGTGTTCAAGGGTAAAGCGTATTAACTGATGTCAAAACACCAGACAGCAGTAAGCTGTAGAGAAGATATTGGGATGTTACTGTGTCCTCTGTACAGCCATGTGATAAGAATTGATTGAAAAGGCGATTGCATACTACTGAGTATACAATCGCCTTAATTTTGGAAAGATTGAAGTTTTTACAACCAGTTTTCAGACTTGGTTTGGTCATCGGAATCATCTCCGGTGGCTTGAGCAATACAAGTTTTTGGCTTCCGGCTGCTAGTCCCGGTGGCGGCTGGTTATTGTGGTTTCGTATCGTTAACTCGATTTGTAAGGGTTGAATTTTGAGCGCTTCTTTGTTTTTCAAAAGAGGCATTGCGCTCGTCTCCTCTCTTATGATTACCATATTACTACGCTCACCAGTGGTTGTCAAGCAGTTTTTACTGGTAAGCGTAGTAGATAATTCTCTCAGCTGTTGTAATCTATGTTCCAAATAAGTGAAGTGATATCCCCATTTAAAGCAGCACAAAGTTTCTCTAGAATTTCTGTACTAACAGTCATCTGAGTTGGTTTTTTTGGTTTGTTAATAAAGACGTGAGGAGTCTCTAGCTGCTGAATATAAGCCACAGAAACTCCCACAGCATCAGATAGCTTTTGTCTACTATATCCAGCTTTCTCTCTAAGCTCCCTGAGTTTTTGGGCATTTTCTTCATTCCACCTAAACGCAGCGATGGGTGTTACATCTACTGTGATATTCATTTTTACTTTAATTTTATTTTCACTGCGCTCGCCAGTTGACATGATAATACTATTAATATACTGGTGTCAACCATAAGGCTACACCAAGCAAAGGTGAAAGCGATCGCTTGCCCATTAGCAATGCGATCGCTTTCAGCCTGCATCAACCCAATTTGCAATTGTGAATTCGCAATTCGCAATTAAAATCAGTGGGGGCTTGAAACCCAGTAATTAACAATTAAGCAATTAAACGATTTCTCGTATTTAACTGCGAATGGGCGAAAAAGCGAATTGCGAATTGTTTGGTCAACTGGAGAAACATAACACCTGTTCAAAGACTCTTACAGTTAATTTCTTCAAGGTCAAGTGAAACTAACAAAGAATTCATTGCCGTAGAGATAAGAAACCGAAATCTAAAACTACTTAACTAGCTTTGAGAATCCAGGCAAGGTTTAAGAATGGCTCTCACCAGCAGTAATCTATTTTCTGCGTAGTTGCTCCGGTAGCTCAAGCTTTCCCTTCAGTACTCTTAAGCAATGCCAGAGCAATCGCATACGCTTGCTTGTACACGATTGCTTGATGGGCAATACCTTTATTTGAGCGTCTTGATTCTGGAACGATTAAAGTTTTTAGCAACCAGCTTTCAGACTTGGTTTGTTCATTGGGATCTCTCCGGTGGCTTTATATAGTTTTAAATTAACTGTGTAAGTAACATAGCAATGGGTAAGCCAGAGCAATATATGCTACTATTACCTTCTCCAGCAAGATTGCTCATGAGTGCATTAAAGCCTAGCTTCAAACTAGATACCATTAAGAGAAAACGGCACTTTCTGTTTAAAATTTGTATATTACAATTGTAATATATTTTATATTCATAATTTGTATGAAACTAGAGCGTAAGACACATAGAGACGGTAATTTACATCCTGAAGCTTTTAATTGCTTAAAACTTCTTCCTGAAAATATTGTTTATTTTAAGGATCACTTAGAGCGTCATCCTTATTCAATCTATAGTTTATCAATTCAGCGAGTAATGGAATCCTTCAACAAAGTTTTAGATGAAATAGATTATATTTCTACAGCTTTATTTAAATCTGATGGACATCTTGACTGCTGCTTAGATAGATTACCTGCTTTACAGAAAGACTTACTAGATTCATTGCAATCTCATTTTGATGACTGCTACCGTATCCTTAAAGTTATTCATCCATTCGTTCAAATCCAGGAAAAATTTGTAGAGCGATGGCTAGAAAAAGTTAATCATCCTGCATACAAAGATTTTAGGAATGCAATTAACGATTATAGACAATCATTTGCTCCTATTGTAAATAAAATTAAACATAATGGTGGTCAGTTACGTTCTCTAATGATGTACACAAAAGAAGGTGGCATTGTTGCACATACTGTAAACACAAATATTCAGCTATTTCCTAAAAATGCTCGTATAATTGGATATTTTCTTGAGGGAGTGCAACCTAATGGAAGTATAGGCCCTGATCCTGAAATTCATACTGGTGGAAAAGCAGCTATTTCATTAAATCGTGATTTACGTTACCACTTTGCAAATGTGTACCGGATTAGTCATCATTTGAGAAATGCAGTTGCCAGAACAGTTCGCCACATTCATCAAATAAAATTGGCTCATCCTGTACCCGTCATTTTTACTACATCTCAATATGATATTGAATCCATTGCAGAAAGAATTAGCAAGCTACCAACTTTATTTTTCAAGGATGAGTTTTTAAAAAAAACGCCAGATATTAAATTCTATCGTAAAAGCTCTAGTACGGAATTAACTATAGAATTTCCGGGGTTTCAATATATGAATTGGCATGGAAAGGTAATGATATATTTCCAAACGCAGTTAGATGGCGTTTCCTCGGAATATCAAATTCCTTATATGTAATAAAGATAATTTAGATTACGAAAGCTAAAATTTGCTTGTAGAAAATATTAAAGATTCAGGGTTACTAGCTTCATACTTAACCTGAGTTCGGGATAAGGAAAAGGACAGGTATTAAGCTGAAAATAACAACAAATCCAGCAACCTGTCCTATCTGTGTTTAGCCACCAGCTATACGGCGAAATTACTCGTTATGGAAGTCTGCGCCTCCTTTTTTCTCTGTTTCAGATTTTTGAACTCAGACTTTTGTCAGTCAACCAGACCGTTGGAGAATTAGTAAGTCAGTGGGTGTATTTCCGTGCTGATGGGGCTGGGTGGGGGGAAGGCGAAAAGCTGCGGGCGCGTAAATGTAGAAATTGTAATAATGTTCAGTTATTTACGTATGATTAGCTGTCAAGACAAACGAAACTAGCCTTGAAAGCTAAAATCAGCACTCCAGTTAAAATTTGTCGCAGATTTCAAGCAGGCGCAGATCGATCAAGAGCATTTCTGCAAACATTAGCAGTTTCCGCCCCAAATCCACCACCTTGAGCATGACGGAGTAGCGATTGTACTATCGGCATCGCAATACTCATGCCAAATAAGGCATTGAAACCTGCAATAACCACTGGTGCAGATAATACAACTGTAAATTCTGGAAATAATGCCAATACAGCCACTAAGATCAGAAAAACAATCGGTGTCGCAATACCTGCTGCTTTTGCAGCTTCTAAAACTAAACTTTTGTACTCTTCTACAGTAATATCGCCCCGATAAAGATCCAAAGAGTATGAAATCGCTGTGACTATAACTTGGGTAAGAATAGCGGTTCCTGTAGCAGTGATCCCCAACTTAGCAATTGTTCCTGAATTGCTGAGAATAGAATCTACGGCATTGTAAACCCGAATATAAAACTGCTCCCGAACAGTCATCACTTCGGCTCCGCGACGCAGATTATCAACGCCTATTTCCCACAGGATGTTGTCAGCACCGTTTGAGCCACCTTGAGAGCGTGGAATGATATGGCTACCATTCTTATCGCTCAAGAATTCACGGATAGTCCTTTCGTTAGCTCCTAACTTTGATGTTCCAGGAATTTTCTCAAAAAGCTTCATTACATACAATAAAAAAAGGATGTCCAACACCCACCACGATACAAAGAAAGGTGTTGGTATTGTATTTCTAGTATTTGCCCAAATCCGCAGTTTAGAACTAGTAGGCTCCCAAGATGCGGGGTTGAATAACGAACCGCAGAGGCACAGAGAACACACAGAGAAGGAAGGAAAGAAAGATTTTAAGACTTGGTTTACTTAAGCATTGTTACTGTGGTGGACTCCTAAGTTATCAAGTTATGGTAGGCTTGCATTCTTTACCAGGGACGGAAAAATTCTACGATAATCAAGGAATCCTAGATTTGAGGTATTGCGCGAACTGCCTAGGGTAATATTGACGCAAGCAAATTAGGAAATTATTGCATCAGTCGCGGTGGATTCGTTAAAGCAGCAAATCATGCAACAGGTTTTGGTTGAGAGAATTGAGGCATAGTGAGGCCAAATTATTTTGACTCATAACTTGGAAAAATTTTACATTTAAAGAATAGATATGGCAGAAAATTTTCCACCCACAATACGTATCAAGTTAACTAATAAAGCGCGTGAAGATTTAAGAAGTTTAGGATTTATTAATTTATTTGAAACAAACATTGGAGATGTTACTCACATTTTCATGTGTAAACTAGAAGGTGAAGATCCAAGAACAAGACTACCTCATTTTGGTATGCGAATACCAATGGAGAGTAGCTTAGGCGGTCTTGATTTTAGAATTGTTGCCAATCTTGATTTCGCTCTTGCTATTGGTGTAAAACAGTGGAAGGGGGACAAACAAAGATGGGAAATAGATGTTGAGTGTTGCCTAAGCACGAATGAGTCTATATTTAAACCTATTCCCAAAAACTTTATCAAGAATTTATCCAAATTAAATACTCGGCAGAAAGAACAACACGAAGTTAGTAAACGACTAGAAAGATGGATAACTTATTTGAAAGTGCTAGAGCAGTTTATTCAGCAAAAGCAGTTTCAAGTTCCTTTCATTTCTTGCCAATTAGATAATGATAATTTATCTATAAGTATTACGCTTGAACCAACTATTTCTCCAGAAACATTGCACAAAATTGGGCAGAGCCGCAAAGGTGATACTATAAATATATGTAATATCCGTAGGGATTTATTAAAAGAATCTCAAGAAACTATAGATGTTGTTAATATCAATGATAAACTGAGAAACTTTTTTCAAAATTATAAAAACAAAATTAACCAAGGTTACATCTTTTGGGTAATTCAAAATAATGGTGAAATAATTGGTTATATTAAATCAGATTCTTTTAAAAATGATGGTAATTTATCTAATTCAGAAAACCTTATTAGTGAAATTGTTGAAGAAATAGCGGAAGACAATATTTATAATTTATCAGCTACACTTGAATCTTTTAATACGAAAACTAGGGTTATAAAACTATCACTAGATCCTGAGAAATATCGAGAAGCTATTGAAAATTCAAAACTATGGATTCCAACAAGCGGATTTATAAAAAATTCTATTTTTGGGGATCTGTATCAAATTCGTGTTCAAAAAGATGCTATTGTTCGCTTGACACAAAATGGTGGTCGCCTTTCAATTCTTGACAAAATTTTATTTGGTAGTAACGAAGAGCTTCCCCTTGAATCCATACCCATTATTAATCCTATACCCTTAGAAGAATGTTTAAATAAAGATAGAATTAATGAACGTCAGAGACTAGCAATAGCAATTGCTTTAGCATCACCAGACTGTTTTTTACTACAAGGCCCACCAGGAACAGGAAAAACGACATTTATTTCAGAACTATGTTATCAAATTGTTCGGCATGGAGGGCGAGTTCTAGTTTCTTCTCAGTCTAATTTAGCAGTAGATAACGCATTATCAAGATTACAAAACCATCCAGATATACTGGCGGTTAGGCTAGGAGATAAAGCTAAAGAAGATGGACAAGAATTTGTTGGCGATAAAGCAGTTAAAAGATGGTTGCGCTCACTTGCGAACAATGCACAAGAAAATTTAATAATTTTAGAAAAAAAAGCGCAATTTCTAGAATTATTCATTATCTACTGGGAGGATATTTTATTATGGGTTAATTGGCAAAAAGAGCGAATAAAATTAACAATTGAATATGAAAATAAACGTACTGAATATAAAATAGCATCAGAATATGCAGTTCTAATTAAACGCCAGAAATTATTTTTTAGTCATTTTAATAAAGAATTAGAAACTCTTATTCAAAATTTTAGAGATAATCAAATAAATTCTATAGGCAACTGCAAATTATGGCAAGAATTACCTCAGTTTAAACTTGATAAATTATATACTTCTTGGTTTGAAGGTATCTCACATTTGAATATTGGTACTATTCATGATAACCCTTGGTTAATAGCAAGTTACATCCAGCAGAAATTATTAGATGTAAAACCAGGCGGTGAAATTTATATATTTAAACAGAATTGTAATGAATTACTTCAAAAAATTGAATTAACCATTTCAGAACTTCAATATTCTCTGGCACATCAAAAATCTCTAATTAAATTAGTTGAATCGGCACATATAGCTGTAGAAAATAACAGGAACTTAATAGAAGAAATCCAACAGATACTAGGCTACGGAATTAAAGTGCAATCTTCAGAAACTCTTGACTTAAGTCCAACTTATATTAATTTGTTTAAAAAATTGAAAGAATTGAATATTTTAATATCATCTTCATCTTTTTCTTTTACGAATAAAATTAATATTAATATTTTTAAATATATTTACTATTTTTGGAAACAAAAAAATAATTTTAATAAGCTAATTAGTTCATGGGAAGAAGCAGAAATAAATCTTTCAAACACTAGAATAAATTTATATCAACAAATCACTGAGGAAATACTTAAATTGCAAAGACTATCTTCTATATTTATTATTGGGCGGTTTTATAGCATATTTCTACGCCGTATTAAAGAAAAATTAAAAATGTCAATTGAGAGAATATCTTATACCAGTTGTTCTTTCAATACTAGAAGCTCTATTCTTTCTAGACAAATTTACCGAGAATACGCTGCCGGTTTAAAAAAAATTAAAATAGAAGCTCCTGAACTACTCAGAAATTATGAAACAGCAAAACAACAATCCAAAAATGAACAAAGTAAGTTCAATAAATTACTATTAGATGCTGAACCTTTTTTAAATAGAGTTATTTCTGCACAAAATACAATTACTAACTTTAATAGTCAAGTATTGCTTAATATTAATCATTCGTTAAATTTTGAAAATATCATTGATTCCTCTAAAGCATTGAGTAAAATTATAGAAATTACTGAGACGTATATTAATCAATTAGAAATTAAAATCATTCCTTCTTTTTCAGTATCATTAAATTTATTCACAGCAGAAATTACATCACTACAAAATAAATGTGTTAAATCATATCAATCAACTGTAGATACAGTTAATACTTTAAAGCAGGAAATAAACGAAATAAATAATTATACAGTTTGCAAAGATAATCAATCAGATATTGGTCGCCAACACTGGGCTAAATTACGTATTAAAAAAAGTGTACCTTCTTCACTAGATACTTCTTTACCGGATATTAATTTAATAAATTCAATAAGAGATGAGTGGTTATCATCTGTTGGTGGTGAAACCAAAGCTAAAATGTTAAAACCAGAAATTCAAATACTTCAAGATTGGCTTAACACAATTAGCACAGATAAAACCGAAATTACCAATGAACTATATAGTCTTTTCTTTAAACACTCTAATGTTATTGGCGCAACTTGTATTCATACTGGTAATAAAGCAAAATTTCTGAATAATTTTTCAGTATTTGATGTTGTTATTATTGATGAAGTTTCTAAAGCTACACCAACTGAATTGTTAGTTCCATGCTTGTTAGGTAAGAAAATTGTCTTAGTTGGAGATCATAAACAATTACCACCTATTTTTGGAGAAGAAGATTGTTTTCTCGAAGCTGCTGAGAATTTAGGACTAGATAAAGAAGAGTTACGAGAGGAATTATCTGCTTGTCTTTTTAAGGAACGTTACGAGTATCTAGATAATATTAACGCTTCTAGAACTTTAATGCTGACGCAGCAATACCGTATGCACTCTCATATTATGTCAGCAATTAACCAATTTTATGGAGGGAAATTAACCATTGGCTATCAGAAGCAAGATAGCGAACGTGAACACGGAATTGAAATTCGTAACTGGTTATTCAAAAAACATCATCTTATTTGGATTGATTTACCTCAACACGATAAAAATTGGCATCATCAGCAAGCAGGAACAGGTCGCCAAAATGTTAAGGAAGCTGAATTGATTGTTTCAATCTTAACGAATATTTTAAACACAATTAAATCCAATCAAACATTGTCAGAACCGATAGAAATTGGAATTACATCTGTATATAAAGCGCAAACAAATTTAATTAGAGGGTTGTTGCGCCAAAAGAAGGTTAGATTCCCTGCAAATGTAAAATATACTGTTGGTACAGTTGATGAATTTCAAGGCATGGAAAAAGATATTATGTTTGTGAGCCTAGTCTTGAATAAACCTGGTGTACTACCTGACTTTTCCCGTTAAGTCTTGAAATGCTTACTGGCAAAGGATTCAAGAAACAGCGCAGCATATGCGGTACAGTAATTAAAATTCGGTGCTAAAGGTGACAAGCAATGCTGGACTGGTGGGAAAAAAATTTTGCGACCTGTGAGTTAGGCGATCGCCGATTAAATGAGCGTGCAATGTCGATAGGCTATGCTCTCAGTCTTGGATTTGGCAAAGCACTGTCGGAAATCTTCAGTAGTGGAACAGTACTCAAGAGAGCTTATGAGTTTTTGCGAACCCAAAAGTGGAATTTTCAAGGCTGATTGAACCGCACTGTCAAATGACGGCAGAAACGGTTACAGAATACGATGTAGTGCTGTGTGTTGGAGACACAACTTTTCTTGATTATGGCAGTATTGAGGCTAAAAGAGAAGGTTATGGACCAATTGGCAAGGCAGGTAATGGTTTAATATTACACAGTGCCTTAGCGATAGAGCCTGAGAAAGGTCAATCCATAGGTCTGTTGTGGCAAAAACTTTGGAATCGTGAGCTAAAACAGAAACCACCGAAAGATGAAACGCCGACACAGAAGAAAAAACGGCAAGCAGCAGCTCGAAAAGAAGCCCGAAAACGCCCCTTTGAAGAGAAAGAATCTTACAGGTGGATAGAGGCACTTACCACTGTAGAAAACCTTGTAAGTAAGCACACACGAGTGGTTCATACTTTCGACAGAGAAGGTGATATCACAGAAGTTTTCGATAAAATTCGT
>NNBU01000418.1_pt1 | contig 95656 bp, 105 predicted proteins | sample 1173781 | NCBI WGS metagenome assembly NNBU01 (sample SAMN07173937, study PRJNA388173) | plant metagenome | biome: Plant school; feature: Soil; material: Symbiotic tissue of Blasia pusilla L.; isolation source: symbiotic tissue sample KVJ2 | host: Blasia pusilla | place: Norway: Troms, Kvaloya...
GGGGAGTTCGGTTGGGCCTTACGCCCACCGCTCACCACGTGCGGACTGAATCCTCGGTAGATCCTCGGGACAAAGCCCGAGGATGACGATCGCGGACAGGACGGGCATCCTCCACAGACGTCGCGACATCACGAAACGCCAAAAGGCATGCGGCGCAGACCCGGCCCAACCCCACATGCCGTCATCCTCGGGCTTTGTCCCGAGGATCTACCGAGGATTCAGTCCGCACGTGGTGAGCGGTGGGCGTAAGGCCCAACCGAACTCCCCTCTTGCCAAACCTTAAGATTTCGCAAGAGGGGGGCTCGGTGAKGTSRGTGCCMACGAAACCCTGCCCCTCTCCAGGAAAATCTGATGTTTAGGCGCCTTGCACGGACCTCAAGCCTTCGATTTTCCGTCCTCCCCCGCATGGGGGGAGGTGGGGCGAGGCGACCTTCGTTTGCTTCAGCTACTCCACCTCTTCGACAGCCGCCTCTGCCACCCGTTTCTGGATGGACGCGATGCAGCTCTTGGCGCTGGACTTCGACTTGTAGGTTTCCGAGCGCACCATGATCTCGCCATTGGCGGCACGGAAGCGGACGAAGGTTTCGCCGTTCTTCGAAGCGTCGATCTCGAAACGATAACCGTGGCCGGTCTCCTGCTTGGTGAGATCGACGACCGGGGCCGCAGGTGCATTTTTCTTCAGCGATTCGATGCAGTTCTTCGCGCTTGCCTTGGAGGCATAGTTTTCCGACCAGACCATCACCTCGGCATTGTAGACGAACTGGACGCGATATTCGCCCTTCTCGGTCTTCAGGATCTTGAACTTGTGCATGCCCGTCTCCCCTGCTGTTCCGCTTATCGGCTTATGATTGCATTCGAATGCTAGCGCGAGACGTGCGCTGCGGCAAGAAGCGGTCAAAAACCCTGGAAGAGGAAATCCGTGGCGGCGGTGATCTCGTCGGCACGGGAGGAGAGATCGGCGATCGAGGGGCCGATCTCGGACAGCGGGAGGGCTGTGAGACGTTGTGTCGCCATGACATAGGTTCGGCGACCGACCTCGAAACGGGGTGTCAGTCGGGCAATGACCCAGGAGACGGTTTCGACGGGTTGCAGCGGTGCGACGACCCGTGTGGGCAGGTCGTGGAGAAAGTCGGATTGGAGATCGACGACCAGTTGGTCTTCCGATTTCAGGCGATGGACCCGAAACCGTGCCATGGCTACCAGGTCCGATATTTGGCGAGTGGAAGACCATGTTTGGCGACATAGTCATTGTCCGCCTTGATCGCCTCGGCATTCTCGATTTTCCAGCGCCGTTCCTTCTCGGCCTTGATGGCGCGGGCGATGCCGTCGGTCGCGGCACGTGAGAGATCGAGCTCCAGGTCGCGCGCTTCCTGCAACAACCGTTCATCGATCTCGATGCCATCTTGCTTGCGCGATGTCTGTCCCATGGTCCGTTCCGGCTGTCTTTGACGGCCTTGATTATGCGTCAGAAGGCGCTGCTTGAGAAGCCTGTTCGGTGACACGCAGGCGGGCATCCGGTGACGGTAGAGGCGGATCCTACCTCTGCCAGGTGACATCCGTCGGCTGGTAGTGCCGCATCTCCGCGATCTCGCCGATAAACGGCCTGATCGCGGCGAGGAAGGGCGGGAAGTGCGGGCCCTTGCGAAAGCCCTGAAGGTGATCCTCCGTCGAGCTCCAGAGGATGCGCAGTGTCAGGCTCGCCGGCTCCTCGACGCACTGCGCCAATTCATAGCCATGGCATTGCGGCGCCGCCTCGAGATGCTGTGCGGCCAGACGATAGGCCTCGATGAGGTCCACAGGCTGATGGGACTTGAGTTCGTAGCGGATATATTCAACGATCACGACCAGCGTCCTCCGGTTGCAAGGCTGCATCTTTGCCGAAAAACATGCGCCCGCAAGAGCTTACCTGGAGGTTAGGGCCCATCGGCATTGGGCACGGAAGGGAAGGAGGGGCGTCCTTTGGACACAGACAAGATGCGTGATTGTCCGGTCATGGTGACGATCGAGGTTATGGGCGGCAAATGGAAGCCGAGGATCCTGTGGCGGCTGCGCGCGGGCGCAGCCACCTTCGGCGACCTGCGCCGCACTGTCGGCGTATCCGAAAAGGTCCTGTCGGAAAACCTGGCCGCCCTGCAGCGTGACGGCATCGTCTCGCGCCGGCCCCTGAAAGAGGGCGACATGGTCTATGTCGAATACGACTACACGCAATATGGCCGCTCGCTGGTGCCGGTGCTCGACGCCATGGGTGCCTGGGGTCTGGGGCATGCGCGGAGGGAAGAGGTGGCCCAGTTAGCTGAGGTTGGACGAGCCTACAAAGCTTAGCTGTTCACCCCTGGGTGCCGGGGGCGGCGAACCGCCCCCGGCAGAGGTGTCAGCCCTTCGGCGGATATGGATCATTGCCATAGGAGTTGCGTTCGCGGATGCGACCGTTTTCTCCATGGATCAGCATTTCCGACTGCTGGTTCTGCGCGATGCCACGGGCAATGCCGATCGCTTCGCGCTGGGTTTCGACGACCTTGGTGGCCCGCTCGGAGCCGGCACCCTTGACGGCCCAGCCATTGGCATGGGGGACGACGTGTTGATTGCGTTTGTTTGTCATACCAATTCCTTCAACTGACAAAACGCCCACTTGAAACGGAAGCCGGTAGATGCGAACCTTTCGTTGTCTACTCCAAAAGAGATCGGCATTCCCAGCAGTCCGTCCAACGGATTTGGGCTTGTCCGTTGACACCACGGGTCACATTTCAGGTAGGGTACCAGCCTTCCTGTTTTGTGGCCCTTTCAGTTACTGCCAATCGCGACGGTGCTCGGTGGTGCGATTGGCTAATGCTCTTCTATGTGCTGTCCAGTTCATTGCGCTCTCCGTCAAGAAACCATTCCTTGAAGTATCGGGAAGGTATGTTGTGGTGATGGTGGCTGCAAACGCGAAATATAGTAACAACAGATTATTGCCGTCAGACATAGACCCCTGACTAGCGGTCAAAAATCGCACAGTCTCCCAAAGGCGCAACGACATCAAACCGCCGTTCACCTCAAGATAAGCCGCCACAATGTTTGATGAAACCTGGCCTCGTTAATGCCCGGTCCAGTCGCCGCCGCAACAGGATCCATTAACATCCACCCGATCGATTCCGTCAAGAGGTGGCCTGTGAAGGAAATGTTAACGCTATATGTTGTGTCACGGGCTGTGGACAACGGGTAAAACCGCCAAGTCCTTGAGGAACAAGCGGAGTTTACATGCGCTGAAGCGGCATTTACTTACTGTTCTTGATTGTCAAGGCGGGGACAGCTCCCCAGCCCCTCACTCGTCGCTCATCTTCAGCGCCGCGATAAACGCTTCCTGCGGGATCTCGACCTTGCCGAACTGGCGCATGCGCTTCTTGCCGGCCTTCTGCTTGTCGAGGAGCTTGCGCTTACGCGATGCGTCGCCGCCGTAGCACTTGGCGGTCACGTCCTTGCGCAGCGCCGAGATGGTTTCGCGGGCGATGACGTTGCCGCCGATCGCGGCCTGGATCGGGATCTTGAACATGTGCTTCGGGATCAGGTCCTTGAGCTTTTCGCACATGTCGCGGCCGCGCTTTTCCGCTGCCATGCGGTGCACCATCATCGACAGCGCATCGACCGGCTCGCCATTGACGAGGATCGACATCTTCACGAGGTTGCCCTCGCGATGGCCGTCGAGATGGTAGTCGAAGGAGGCGTAGCCCTTGGAGATCGACTTCAGGCGGTCGTAGAAATCGAAGACCACTTCGTTGAGCGGCAGCTCATAGGTGATCATCGCGCGCTTGCCGACATAAGTGAGTTCGGTCTGGATGCCGCGCCGGTCCTGGCAGAGCTTCAGGATGCCGCCGAGATAATCGTCGGGGGTGAGGATCGTCGCCTTGATCCACGGCTCGTGGATTTCGGAGATCTTGACCACGTCGGGCATGTCGGCCGGGTTGTGCAGCTCGCGCTCCGTGCCGTCGGTCATGAACAGCTTGTAGACGACCGAAGGGGCGGTTGCGATCAGGTCGAGATCGAACTCGCGCTCGAGGCGCTCCTGGATGATTTCGAGATGTAAGAGGCCGAGGAAGCCGCAGCGGAAGCCGAAGCCGAGGGCCGCGGACGATTCCATTTCGAAGGAGAAGGAGGCGTCGTTCAGGCGCAGCTTGCCCATGGCAGCGCGCAGGTCTTCGAAATCGGCGGCATCGACGGGGAAGAGGCCGCAGAACACGACCGGCTGGGCCGGCTTGAAGCCGGGCAGCATTTTTGCGGTCGGGCGCTTGTCTTCGGTGATGGTATCGCCGACGCGGGTGTCGGCCACTTCCTTGATCGAGCCGGTGAAGAAGCCGATTTCGCCGGGGCCGAGACTGTCCACGGCGAGCATCTTCGGGGTCAGCACGCCGACGCGCTCGACGTTGTATTTGGCATCCGTGCCCATCATGCGGATCACCTGGCCCTTGGTCAGCACGCCGTCGAGCACGCGGACGAGAACCATGACGCCGAGATAGGTGTCGTACCAGCTGTCGACCAGCAGGGCCTTGAGCGGAGCCTTTTCGCCGCCTTCGCTCTTCGGCGCCGGCAGCTTGTGCACGATGGCTTCGAGAACGTCGGGAATGCCAAGACCGGTCTTCGCCGAGATCAGAACGGCTTCGGAGGCATCGATGCCGATGACTTCCTCGATCTGTTCCTTGATGCGCTCGGGCTCGGCGGCCGGCAGGTCGACCTTGTTGAGGACGGTGACCAGCTCGTGATTGTTGTCGATCGCCTGATAGACGTTAGCGAGCGTCTGGGCTTCGACCCCTTGAGAGGCGTCGACGACCAGCAGCGAGCCTTCGCAGGCCGAGAGTGAGCGCGAGACTTCATAGGCGAAGTCGACATGTCCGGGCGTGTCGATCAGGTTCAGCACATAGGTTTCGCCATTGTTGGCCTTGTAGTGCAGACGCACCGTCTGGGCCTTGATGGTGATGCCGCGTTCCTTCTCGATATCCATCGAGTCCAGCACCTGTTCGGACATCTCGCGCTCGGCAAGGCCCCCGGTCGTCTGGATCAGACGGTCGGCGAGGGTGGACTTGCCATGGTCGATATGGGCGACGATGGAAAAGTTGCGGATGTGGCTCAGGGGCGTGCGATCGGTGCTCATGGCTCGCGCATATAGCAGCGAGCCCTTGTATCGCAAAGCGGAAAGATCGGGTTTTGCAGGCGATCACGGCGGTTTTGACCTCGCATGGGCCTGTCGCTTCGTCATCGGGCGTCGTCGCAGGGCTTGGTCGTTGCCATGGGCTTTCCGCTCGCCGATAGTGTGCGGGCAAAAAAATTTCAAGGCTCTGTCGAATCCGCAATTGATGCCGCGTCTTTTCATCGACGGCACCGATGAGCGGAGCCGCTGCGGCCCGAAGGAGGGGCAACGACGATGCAATACATGCTGCTGATCTATGAAAACGAGGAAGTTTTTGGCGGTCCAGACAAGTCCGGAGCGATCATGGCCGATCTCGGCCCTCGCCATTTCGCCTTTACGGCCGAGATTGGCGAGGCCCGTCTCGGTGGGGCCGGGCTGAAGGGCACCGAAGCGGCGACCACGGTGCGCACGACCGGCGGCAAACAGACGATCCATGACGGTCCCTTTGCCGAAACCCGCGAGCAGCTGGGCGGCTATTATGTGATTGAGGCGGAGGACCTGGATGCGGCGATCGCGATCGCCAAGAAGGTGCCGCTCGGCAAGGATGGTGCGATCGAGGTGCGGCCGGTCCTGCCGCAGCCACCCGGCATCAGCATGAAACGCTGACAGCTCGATGCGCGACGCGGTGCTGGAGGAGACGTTTCGGGCGGCGGGTGGGCGCATCCGCGCGGCACTCGCCGCCCGCTACCGCGATCTCGACCTCGCCGAAGAGGCCTTTGCCGAGAGCTGCCTTAAGGCGGTCAAAGCCTGGGGGCAGGAGGAGGCAGATCTGCCACGCGATCCGGCGGCCTGGCTCTATCGGGTGGCCGAACGCGCGGCGCTCGATATCCTCCGCCGTCGCCGCACCAGGGCGGAGAACCGGCCCGAGGAGCCAGAACCGGAGCCGACCGCCGAGGAGAGGCTGGCAAGTGACGACGCCGTCATTCCCGATGAACGGTTGAAGCTGATCTTCGTCTGCTGCCATCCGGCGGTGGCGGCGGAGAGCCGCGCGGCGCTGACGCTCAAGATGGTCTGCGGCCTGTCGACCGAAGAGGTGGCACGGGCCTTTCTGCTGTCGGAGACGACGCTCGCCCAGCGGCTGGTGCGCGCCAAGCGCAAGATTGCCGAGGCGGGGGTCAGCTTCGAGGTGCCGGGTCGGGAACACTGGGCCGAGCGGCTGGCGGCGGTGCTGTCGACCCTCGAGATCGCCTATGCCAAGGCGCATGAGGATGCGGCGGGCACCGGGCGGCATGCGGGTTTTGCCCGCGAGATGCTGGAGGTCACGGCGCTGCTTTCAGAGATGCTGCCAGAGGAAGCCGAGGTGCTGGCGCTGGCCGCCACGATACGCTTTGCCGAAGCGCGGCGGCCGGCGAGAACGGACAGGTGGGGTGTCATGGTGCCGCTGGCCGAGCAGGACCCGGAGCGCTGGTCGACGCCGTTGATCGAGGAGGCCCGGCGCTATTGCGGGCGGGCACTCGGTATCTCCGGGCCGGGGCCGCGCATCCTGCAGATGATGATCCATGCGTTGTGGTGCGGGCGGAAAACGCTTGCCGATCCGCCGCCGTGGAAGGCGGTGCTGGCGGCCTATGACATCCTTGTCGAGTTGCGCGACGATCCGGTTGTTCGCATCAACCGGGCAGTGGCGCTGGCGGAGGTGAAGGGCGCGGCAGAGGCCCTGACCGAACTGGAGCGACTGGACGCCGATGCGCTGGCCGATTTTCTGCCCTTCCATGCCGCCCGCGCGGAACTGCTTGCCCGGCTCGGACAGACGGGTGAGGCACGGGTCGCCTATGGCAGGGCGCTGGCGCTCGGGCCGGGCGAGGCGGAGCGGCGGTTTCTGGAGGGGCGGCGGGCGGTGGTGTCGGTGTGAGCAAACAGCGGATCAATCAGCCCCTCAGATCCCGGATCCAGAACGACAGCGGCTTGCGGCTTTCCTGCTCTTCGTCGAGATCCCGCCAGGAGAAGGTGGTGCGCAGCGCGGGGTGGTGGGTATAGCCGCGCTTGTGCCAGAAGGCGTCGAGCGGCTGGTAGTCGGCGGGGCGGCGGGGATGGTCGAGCGGGCGTTCGACGGCGCAGAAGGTGGCAAAGCGAAGCCCGAGCTTTTGCGCCTGGGCTTCGCGGCCCTCGAAAAAGCCAACGCCAATGCCTTGGCCGCGATAGGCGGGTAGGAGCACGCTTTCGCCGAAATAGAAGTAGTCGGCGGGGTCACGTCCCGCCGCGAGGAAAGGCCCCTTTACCTCGTCTGTTTCCGAGATCATCGGCGTTCCGGTCGACGCGCCAACGACGAGGCCGTTGTCGATGGCGAGGATGAAGACGGATCCTTCAGAGCGGGCATAGATCTCCATGTACTGCCGCTCATAGTCGCTATCGCCATGATAGAGATAGGGAAAATCACGGAAGACGGTGATCCGGAGCCGCGCCAGGTCGTCGAAGAAGGGGGCGGCGTCGCTGCCGGAATAGGATTGGATGGTGAGCGCCATAGAGTGTTTTCAGTCCGTTGCGGAGCGTTTATACCCGTCTGCGACGACCTGACAAAGCAGTTCCACGACGAGGAGTGATCGATGACCGCCGCCCAGACCATCCGAGCCTATTACGACGCCTTCAATGCCGGCGACATGGACCGTTTCCTCTCGCTCCTGACCGACGACGTCGCCCATGACATCAACCAGGGTACGCGCCAGACGGGGAAGGACGCTTTTGCCAAGTTCATGGACCACATGAACCGCTGCTACAGGGAAGAGCTCACCGACATAGTGGTGATGGTCAACGAAGACGGGACGCGGGGAGCGGCTGAATTCATCGTCAACGGCACGTATCTCTCAACCGATGAGGGCCTGCCGGAAGCCATGGGCCAGACCTACCGCCTGCCGGCTGGCGCCTTCTTCGAAATCCGCGATGGCAAGGTTGCGCGCATCTCCAATTATTACAGCCTGCCGGACTGGATCGCCCAGGTCGGCGGATAAGCGCGCGAAACGCTCAAACGAAGAAAGCAGTCATGCGAACATGACGGCTTCTGTTTGCGGTGGGACGAGGGGCGCGTCCCGACGCAACATCAGTTGGTCCAGCCGCTCTTCACATCGTCGGCATTCTTCGACAGGTGAACGTGCTGGTCGACGTGGTCGACCCAGTCGAGCGGGATGTAGTGGTGCTGGCCATCGGTCGAATCCGTCTTGGTCAGCTTGATGCGGCTTGCGCCATCCATATGGTCGACGGTGCCGACATGGGCGCCATCCAGGGCGCGGACTTCCATGTGTTCGCGGATCTGATCTGCAGAAATCATCGGTCTATCCTCCTGTAGCGGTTGCGATGACAGGAAAATCCGCGAGCTGGGGAAAGGTTCCGGCCGGCATTTGTTTGGAAATGGTCGGCGACCGCGCGGAACATCCGGGCTTTCAGGACATTCTATCGCATCCGCTTGCGAGATCCCTCGCACGGCAGCGAGACCCCCATGCTTCCCAGAATTGCGATCATTGGTACCGGTCCGACCGGCCTTTACACCTTCAAGGGGCTGATCGGTTCGACCGTTCGACTCTCGATTACCCTTTATGAAGCCTATGATGAACCGGGCAAGGGCACGCCTTACCATCCCGATGTCAACGATCCGGCGATGCTGTCCAACATTCCGAGCATCGAGCTTCCGGCCTTTGCCGAAACGCTGGTCGGCTGGCTGCGACGCCAGAGCGATGACCGGCTGCTGCAACTCGGTGTCCAGCGCGCGGGTATCGACGAGCGGGAGTTTTATCCCCGCGTGGTGCTGGGCGACTATATGCAGGAGCAATTCCGCAGGCTCTGCCAGGCGGCAGACGAGAATGGCCACGAGGTGACCGTTCTCAGTCGCAACAAGGTGGTCGACATTGAGCTGCAGACCGAAGAGATCCGGCTCAGCATCGAAGCTCCGGACGGCCGCCACGATGCGGTCTTCGATCACGTCGTCATGGCGACCGGCCACAACTGGCCCGAGACGACGGAGATCCGACCCGGTTATTTCGTTTCCCCCTGGCCGGCGACGGCGCTGAAGACGGTGCGCAACGAACCTGTTGGTATTCTCGGCACCTCGCTGAGCGGCATCGATGCTCTGATGACGGTCGCCACCGCCCGCGGCATGTTCTACGCCGATGCGGCCGGCGACCTGCAATATCAGCCGGCCGAGGGAACCGAGGGTTTCCACGCGACGATGATGTCGCGCAAGGGCGTGCTGCCCGAAGCGGATTTCTATTGTCCGCTGCCTTACGAGACGCCGAAGGTCTGTACGAAAGAGGCGATCGATGCGCTGATCGCGACGGGTCGGCATGACCTGCTGGATGACGTCTTCGACCTCTTCCGCCGCGAAATCGTCGCCAGCGATCCCGACTATGCGGCCCATATCGGTCTATCGCAGCTGACGGTCGAGACTTTCGCTGCGGCCTATTACGCCGACCGGACAGAGTCCGATCCCTTCGTCTGGGCGGCGCGCAACCTGGCGGAAGTCGAAGAGAACAGGGTCAAGCAGTACACGGTGCCCTGGCGCTATGCGATCCTGATCACCCACGAGATCGTCGCCCGCGTCATTCCGCATCTGAACGAAGAAGACCTGAAGCGCTTGCACAAGCACTTCAAGACGATCTTCATCGACGACTATGCAACCGTGCCGCTCACCTCGATCCGCCGGCTGCTGGCCCTGTCCCGCGCCGGCAAGCTCGATATCCTGCGGCTGGGCGATGACTACAAGATCGAGACGGATGACAGCGGCACGGAACGCGGCGCCCGGGTAATCGTCGGCGATGTCGAGCATCGCTTCGGCGCCTTCATCGACGCGACAGGCCAGGAAACGCTGTCGGCGACCGACCTGCCGTTTCCGACCCTCGTTTCGCAGGGCGGCATACAGGAATCGGCCACACCGCGCACGGGCGCGCTGCACTCGCTGGAGGGCGGGCCTGACATGGTGCGCACCGGCGGTATCGATGTCGACGAGAGCTACAGGCCGCGGCTCGACGGGCCGCTCAGCAACCGGCTCTATTGCGCGGCGATCGCCTTCCTGCTGCACAAGGAGCCCTTCGTCCAGGGCATCACCAGTGCTGCCGAGATCGGCGAAACCGTGGCCGAGGCGATTTTGAGCGACGTGCAGCCTGCAGAGCAGCGCGCGCCGCTGTTTCAGATCCCGGCATAGACGGGATCGCCCACCGTGATCGTCACGGCGTCGGCTACCGTCGCATAGACGCCGAGATTGCGGGCGTTGTGGCGCATGATGCCGCGCAGGATCTCGGGCTGCTCGTCGATCTCGGGCTGGGCGATCATGGTCATGCCGCAGCGGCGCGTCGGTTCGGTGACGCGGACCGCCGTGGTGCCGATCGTGATGTCATGGCCGATCCAGGCATTTTCGATGAAACCTTCGCCCTCTTCCGTTTCGATCAGGATCGAAGGGCGGAAGCGGCGCGGATCAAGCGCCGGCACGCCGGCCACATCCGCAAGCTGGCGCAGCGACCCCGTCGTCACGAGATGCAGTGCGGCTGGCTGATAGCGGTTGGACACGATGGGGAAGCGCATGTCCGCACCGTCATCGAGCCCGCCATAGGCGCCGATGCCGGCGGCAAAGCCGAAATGGTCTTCGAGATGTTGGAGAAGTCGCGAATCGTCCAGCCAGAAGGTCTCACCATCGGGAAAACGTAGCTGCGGCAACAGTGCCTCGTCGCGCATAGCCTCGAGGAACAGCGCCGGCCGCCAGCGCGGCTCGCGCTCGGGGGCGGCGGCAAGGCCGCTTGCCGGATCGAAGAGGGCGAAACGACGGTCTCCCGGGATGCCGGCAGGCGAAACATCCAGATGCGGCATTGATTGCCCGCCAACCGAACTGACCGGATATCGCCAGAGCCCTGCCACCCGTCCAATTCTGCGCATCTTGTTCCCTCTCGTCTCTCGCGCCACCATAAGGCAAGGAAGGTCGGAAGTGTTCCCTTGTTTTATCGGCGCTTGACTCCACGATCGTGATCGTGAATTCTACTATCATGGAATCCAGTGGTGACGACTTCGAGAAAACGGTGGGCGAGCGTATCCGGGCGCTGAGGATGCGGCGCGGCCTGACGCTTGATCAACTGGCTGAGGTGTCCGGTGTCAGCCGGGCGATGATTTCCCGGATCGAGCGGGCCGAGGCGAGCCCTACGGCCGCCCTTCTGGCGCGGCTGTGTTCGGCGCTGGGCGTCTCGCTCTCGGTGTTCTTTGCCGATGACGGCGAGGGTGCCGATCCGCTGATGCGCCGCGCCCGCCAGCCGGTCTGGCGCGATCCGGAAAGCGGCTATCTGCGCCGTGCGATCTCGCCGCCGGGCACGGGCAGCGGCACCGATATCGTCGAGGTGGAGTTTCCGCCGCATGCCCATGTCCGCTTTCCCGGTCGGCCGACCGGACGCAGCCAGACCCAGCATGTCTGGGTCTTCGAGGGCGTGATCGACCTGACGGTGGGCGAGACGGTGCATCGGCTGGAGGCCGGCGACTGTCTTTTCATGAATGTCGGCGACGTCCATGCCTATCACAACCCCACCGATGCGCCCGCCCGTTATGCCGTGGTGATCGCGCTTGGTTCCTGAGGCCCGAAATCCCCTGTCCTTCTGCCACAACTGGAAAGTCCCATGCCCGATATCCGCCAGCTCTCTTATGACGACGCACTCGCCCAGATCCGGTCTCTGACCGAGGTGCTCGGAGACTGCATCGCCGACAATGCCTCGGTCGGTTTCATGCCACCGTTCACGCAGGACGCGGGCGATGCCTTCTGGACAGGAGTGGCGGAGGCTGTCGGACGCGGTGAGGTCCTGCTCTACGGTGCTTTTGTCGACGGCCAATTGTGGGGCACGGTGCAGATCGGCTTTGCGCTCAAGCCCAATCAGCCGCATCGCGCCGATCTGATGAAGCTGCTGGTGCATCGGGCAGCGCGCGGGCGCGGTCTCTCCACCGCCCTGATGCAAGCGGCCGAGGCCGGTGCGGCGGCTGCCGGACGCACGCTGCTGGTCCTCGACACGGCCAAGGGCGAACTGGCAGAATCGATCTATCAGAAGCTCGGCTGGCAACGCTCCGGCGAGATCCCGGATTATGCGCTCTACCCTGACGGGCGCTTCTGCGACACCGTGATCTTCTACAAGCGACTTGGTTGACACTCGCATCGAGATCAGCCCAAAAAACGTCCAAGCGCTGGTCTTTCCATCAGAGATTTCATCTGTTTAAGGTCTCGCCGACATAGGGCTGTTGGGGAACAGGGGTCGAGCATGGCGAGACGGACGACAATCATCGCAATGGCTGCAGGCCTTGTGCTTGCCAGTGTCGCGCCGGTGTTTGCCGCAGACGTCACCTTCGTCATGCGCAACGACCATCCGAATGCCGTGGAAGTGGAGCTTTACAGCCAGGACCGCGACTATGTCTGGCCGGGCAACAACCAGGTCTTTTATCTCAACGATGGCGAAACCAAGCAGATTCCGCTGTCCTGCGAAGAGGGCGAAAAGATCTGCTACGGCGCCTGGATCGAGGGCGACAAGCAGAGCTACTGGGGTGTTGGTCCGGAGAACGCCGAAGTCTGCGAAGACTGCTGCTACACCTGCGAAGGTGGCCAGACCGAGCAGATCAATCTGACCGAATAAGTTCGACTACGGCGGGGGCCGGGGGTAAGGGGCGGTTTTTCGGGTCTGCGGACCGGGAAAATCGCCCCTTTGGTTTTCTGCATCAAGCTTGCTGGGCTAGGGTCAGCCGCGCCGGCGTTCCGTGAGGAACAGGATCAGTGCTGCAAGCGGCAGGAGAGCCCCGATGATTGCCGCTGCTGGCCATCCGCCTTTGGCATAGCTATAGGCGCCGACGGCAGAGCCAATCGCGCCTCCGGTGAAGAAGATCGCCATGAACAGCCCGTTCAACCGGCTGCGCAGCTCGGCGCCGAGGCCATAGATGGCGCGCTGGCCGGTGACCAGGGTCATCGTCACGCCGAAATCGACGAGCACGGCGGCAAGGGTCATCAGTGCAAGGGCAATCCACGATCCTTCCGGCGCGACAAGCGTCATGGCGAAGGCCGCCGCTGCACTCACCAGACCGGTGGCGGTGGCCGGGCCGGAGAGCCCCTTGTCGGCCAGCCGCCCAGCGATCGGCGAGGCGATTGCGCCGGCGACGCCGGCGAGTGCAAACAAAGCTATGCCGCTCTGGCTGAGGCCGAAAGCGGGGCTCGCCAGGTAGAGCGGCGTGACCGTCCAGAACAGGCTGAAAGCCGAAAACTGGAAGGCCTGATAGGCGGCACGACGCTGCAGGACCTTCTGGGTGGCGAGCAGCCGGCCCATCGAGCCGATCAGCGCGAGATAACCGAGCTTCGCCTGCGGGCGGCGCTGCGGCAGCCTGATGGCAAGAACTGCGCCGAGCGCCACCATGGCGGCGGCCGAGAGGAAGAAGATCGTGTGCCAGGAGCCGAGGCGGGCAATGAGGCTGGCGATCGGCCGCGCCATCATGATGCCCACCATCAACCCGCTCATGACGTTGCCGACCACGCGGCCGCGGGCATGATCGGGCGCCAATCCGGCCGCGAAAGGCACGATCATCTGGACGGCGACGGCCCCGAGCCCGATCGCCAGCGAGGCGGCGAGGAAGGGTAAGGGCGTGGTGGCAAGGCCGGCGGCAATCAGGGCTGCGGTCACGACGCCGATCATGATCAGGATCAGCTTGCGGTTCTCGACGAGATCGCCGAGCGGCACGAGGAAGAACAGGCCGAGCCCGTAACCGACCTGGGTGAGCGTGACGATCAGCCCGCTTGCATTAAGCGGAAGCCCGATCGCGTCCGCAATCGGGCCGGCGAGCGGCTGGGCGTAGTAGAGGTTGGCAGCGATCAGGCCGCAGGCGGCGGCCATGACGAAGGTGAGCCCGGCGGACAGGCCTGGGGTCTTGGCTTGCGCGTTTGCGGACAATGCGGGATCGGCGGTGGGGGATGTCGTGGTCATGGCAGAGCTTCCGGGGGAGGAGGACGGAGGAAAGGAGGGAGGATCAGTCGAGGATGGTCAGGATGGCATCGGCGCTTGCCCGGGTGCGGCCCGGCTCCTGGCCGGATTTGCCGGCGATGCGGATACCCTGGAGGAAAGAGAAGACGGCAAGCGCCGTGATGGGGGCGTCGATCGTGCGGGAGACGGAGCCATCGGCCTGGCCTTGGGCGATGAAACCCTCGATCTGGGCGAGGGTCACGGCATGTGACCGTGCCACCCGTTCGGCGACATCGGCGTCGAAGAGGGAAAGTTCGACGGCGGCGCCGATGGCGAGGCAGCCGCGCCGCCCGGTCTCGCCACAAGCGGCGTCGGCGTAGAAATAGAGCATGGCCTGCACCATTTCGCGGCCGGTGGTGGCTCCGGCGAGCCTTTGTTCGAGCAGCGCCGCGCGCACTTGCTTGTAGCGATCGAAGGCGGCGAGGAAGATCGCCTTCTTGTCCTTGAACGCCTTGTAGATGCTGCCGGCGGTCAGGCCCATCGCGGCCTTCAGGTCGGTGATCGAGGTGCCGTGGTAGCCGCGTTCGGTGAAGACGACGATCGCCGCGTCGAGGGCGGCATCGACGTCGAATTCGCGGGGGCGGCCGGCGGAGCGGCTGGCAGTTGCGGTGTCGAACATGGCGACTTTTGATCCAAATAGGAAACGATCGTTTCCAAATAGGCGTATCGATCCAAAACGTCAAGCCCCTGTCTCAACCATAATTTGGTCGAGCGACCGAAATTGAGGCTCGGTCTCTTGCGGCCTCGCAGGACCAAAGGTTAGGTTTCGCGAAACCGACAAGCTGCGGCCCGCGCTGCGGACGGAGAAAAAAAGGGAACGAGATGCGCGTCTATTATTCGGAAAAGCACAAGCTCAGGAATGCCAAGACCGAGCTGCATGGCGGCCTGCTGGTGACACCCTTCGAAGGGCCGTTCCGCGCCGAATGGATCCTCGAGGCTGTCCAGAATGCCGGTTTCACCGACGTGCAGGCGCCCGCCGAACACGGGCTGGACACGGCGCTGAAGGTGCATGATGCCGGCTATCTCGACTTCCTGCGCACCTGCTGGGACCGCTGGGAGGCGCATGGCTTCAAGGGCGAGGCGATCCCGACCTCCTTCCCCTGCCGCCGCAGCCAGACCGGCCGGGTGCCCAAGCACATCGACGGCGCCGTCGGCTATTATACGAACTCCGCCGAGACCTCGATTTCCAAGGGGACCTATGAGGCGGCGATCGCCTCGATGGACGTCGCGCTGTCGGGAGCCGACTGGCTGAATGAGGGCCACCGCTTTGCCTTCTCGCTTTGCCGCCCGCCGGGCCACCACGCCGGCCGCGATCTCTTCGGTGGCTATTGTTTCATCAACAATGCCGCTGTCGCCGCCCAGCGGCTGCTCGATTACGGGGCGAAGAAAGTCGCGATCCTCGACGTCGATTTCCACCATGGCAACGGCACCCAGGACATCACCTATCGCCGCGGCGACATCTTCTTCGCCTCGCTGCATGGCGAGCCGGAAAACGCCTTCCCCTATTTCCTCGGTTATGCCGACGAGACGGGCGAGGGGGACGGCGAGGGGTTGAACGCCAACTATCCCCTGCCGTCGGGGACGCCCTGGGATGTCTGGTCTACGGCGCTTCAAGACAGCCTCGACCGCATCCAAGCCTATGGCGCGGAAGCGATCGTCGTCTCGCTCGGCGTCGATACCTTCGAGCAGGACCCGATCAGCTTCTTCAAGCTGAAAAGCCCGGACTATATCAAGATGGGCGAGATGATCGCGGCGAGCGGCGTGCCGGTGCTGACCCTGATGGAGGGCGGCTACGGCGTTCCGGAAATCGGCCTGAACGTCGCCAATGTGCTGAAGGGCCTGGAAGCCTAGTCGGCCGGCGGGATGTCGGCAGGCCTGTCCCGCCATCCCTTCTGTGCCCGCCACAGCACCGTTGAATCCGCATATCCCAGCACCTCGGCAATGCGGGACTTCTGGACATGTGCCTCGATCTGCTTTGCAGCGATTGCCTGGCGGGTCTGGCGCACCAGATCGCGCAGGCATGTTCCCTCATCGGCCAGTCGTCGCTGCAGCGTGCGCACGGAGATGCGGAGTTCATCCGAGAGGGTGGCGAGCGTGATCGGCTTGTGTCCGAGAAAAATGCCGACCAAGGCGCGGACCTGCTCACTGATGCTGTCGGGCGTGACCGTGCGGCTGACCAGTTCCGCCACGTGGCGTTCGAGCACCGCCGAAAGGGCAGGGTCCTCGTGGCGATACAGCCGGTTGGCATCGTCGCCGGAAACGATGATCCGGTTGGCGGTCTCGCCGAATTTGAGCGGACAGCGGAAGATCCGCTCCAGGATCGAGCGGTCGCGCGGTGCCAGATGCTCGAAATGCACCTCCAGCGGTTTCCAGCTCTTGGCAAAACACGAGCGCACCAGCTGGCAGGAGGCGGCAACGGAAAACTCGCTGTCCTGCCGCCGGGGCCACATGCGCGTATCTTCGAGCTTGTAGCTCCAGACCAGATTGCCGTCTTCCTCGAACACCCCTGAACTGGTCGCGCTCTGCACCGTGTTGACGTATTTCGCCAGCCGCTCGAAGCCGGCCCGGATCGTGCCTGAGATCGAGAACAGGACGCCGATGGGGCCGATATCGCTGGGCTTGAACAGGGTACCCAACCGGGCGCCGAGCGAGGGCTCGCCGGTGATCAGCGCCGCCTCTTCGAAGATCGCGACATACCGCGCCATCGGGATCATCGCATAGGGGTCTTCCAACTGGCTGCGCAAAATGCCGTGTGAGGCGAGCATCAGGTCTGTCTTGCCGCTGCGCCGATCGATTTGTTCGACCAGCGGGGCAAGCACGGAGGCCCGGATCGATGCAATTGCAGGCACTCGGCTGTTCAATTGCGGTGCAGATGCCATTTTCAGCGTCCCGAAGGTCAGTGCTGGCGTGAATTATCGATTCATTGGCATAACTTGCAATTTCAGTGCCAAAATGTCGCGCCTACCCTCTTGATGAAAATCAAACAAATGAGGGGTTCCCATGACATTACAATCCATTGCGGATGGTCCAACGGATCGGCTCGCGAAGAATTCCGTCGGCCTCGCCCATATCGTCTTTTTCGTCGTTGCGGCAGCTGCCCCGCTGACAGCCGTGGTCGGGGCAACACCTGCGGCCTTCGCCTTCGGCAACGGCGCGGGCGTTCCAGGCGCCTTTGTGCTCGCCGGCATACTCTATCTGCTGTTCTCGGTCGGCTTTACCGCCATGAGCCGCCATGTCGGCGGGGCCGGCGCCTTCTACACCTACATCACCCATGGCATTGGCAAGCCGGCCGGCGTCGGCGGCGCGCTGATGGCGCTCGTCACCTATTCGGCAGTCCAGATCGCCGTCTACGGCCTCTTCGGTCTGTTCATGGCCGGTGCCATGGCGCCGCTCGTGGAGCTTCCATGGTGGGTCTGGTCCTTTGCGGCGCTTGTCATCGTGCATGTCTGCGGCCAGCGCAACATTGCCTTTTCCGGTGCCATCCTCGGTGTCTGCATGATCGCCGAGATCGCCATCCTGCTGCTGCTCGACATCGGCATCGTGCTGTCAGGCGGCGGGCCGGAAGGCTTCGGTTTCACCTCGTTCTCGCCGGCCACCGTCTTTGCACCAGGTCTCGGTGTGGCGCTGGTCTTCGTCGTCGGTTCCTATATCGGTTTCGAGGCGACCGCGATCTTCGGCGAGGAAGCCGAGAACCCGGAAAAGACCATTCCGCGTGCAACATACGTTGCGGTGCTGCTGATCACCGGCTTCTACGCCTTCTCCACCTGGGCGATCGTGCAGTTCTACGGCCCTACGGCGGTGCAACCGACTGCAGAAGCCGGTCTTGAAGCCTTCTATTTCACCGCCACGGACAGCATTCTCGGCCCCTGGGCCTCTCAGGTCATGAACATCCTGCTGATCACCAGCCTGTTTGCCTGCATCCTCTCCTTCCACAACACGCTGAACCGCTATTTCTTTGCGCTGGGTCGTGAAGGCCTCGCCTTCAAGCTGCTCGGCAAGGTGCATCCGATGCATGGCTCGCCCTATGTCGCCGGCATCCTGCAGAGCGCCATCGCTGCGATTGTGCTGGTGCTATTCATCCTCGCCGGTGCCGATCCCTATACGGTGGTCTTCTCCTGGATGTCGGCGCTCGCGGTCATCGGCATTCTCGCCGTCCAGGCGCTGGTGTCGGTCGCCATCATTCTCTTCTTCCGCAAGGTGAAGACGGGTCACGGCCCCTGGACCACCCTGATTGCCCCGGCACTCGGCCTGGCCGGCCTCCTTGGAGCGCTTGCACTGGTCATCGCAAACCTGTCACTGCTGTCGGGTTCCGAAAGCCTCATCGTCAAGTCCTTCCCCTATCTGATCGTGCTCGTTGGCCTCCTGGGTGCTGCCTTCGCCATGCAGATCAAGAAGGCCAAGCCGGAGCTCTATGCCTCGCTCGGAAAGGCTTTCGAATGAACGCGATCCAGACCCTGCTCCCGACCGACCGGCTTCTCTCAGCGGTCCTGATCGCCCTAACGGCAGCCACCATCCTGCTCGCCACCGAGGCCCATGCCTTCTGCAATCTCTTCTGCATCCATGGCATGCCCGTGGTCGACACCGAGATTTGCGCCGGCCGCGGCTGACACCACACGGGTGGCGTGACCGCGCCACCCGAAAACTCACCGAATTGCCAAAGGACCGTTCCATGGACGCCGTCGTCGACACCATCCTCCACCCGCTCGATCCCTTGAGCCTGTCCGAAATCGCGGAAGCCGTTGCCATCCTCAAGGATGAGAAGGCACTCGCGGAAACCATCCGCTTTCCGATCATTCGGCTGGAAGAGCCAACCAAGGCGGATCTCGCCGCCTTCCGCACCGGCAAGCCGCTGGCCCGCCTCGCTTTCATCCTATCGCTCGACATCACCACCGGTGAGACCCATGAGAGCATCGTCGATCTCACAGCCAAGACTGTTGCCGACCACAAGCGCCTGCCTCATGACGAACTGCCCTATGGCCAGCCGCCGGTGATGCTCTGCGAATTCGAGACCGTCGAGGCGACGGTGAAATCCGACCCGCGCTGGGTTGAAGCGGTAAAGAAGCGCGGCATCACCGACGAGGACATTCCGCTCGTCCAGATCGACCCCTTCTCCTCAGGCTATTTCGGCCTGGAATTCGAGAAGGGCCAGCGCATCGTGCGCGCCGCCTCCTACTGGCGTGGGGACGAGCGCGACAACGGCTATTCCCATCCGATCGAAGGCGTCGTCGCCGTGGTCGATCTGGTGAAGAACAAGGTCGTCGATCTCGTCGATGACGAGAAAATCATTCCGGTGCGCAAGAAGAAGCGCAATTATGGCCAGGAGGCTTTTCCGGAGACGAGGCAGGGTCTGAAACCCCTCGATATCGTCCAGCCGGAGGGGCCGAGTTTCACCGTCGACGGCTGGCAGGTCGAATGGCAGAACTGGTCCTTCCGTGTCGGCTTCACCCCGCGCGAAGGCCTCGTGCTGCATGAACTCGGCATCAAGGACGGTGGCAAGACCCGCCCGATTGTCTTCCGCGCCTCGGTGACGGAAATGGTCGTGCCCTATGCCGATCCGACTGCCAACCACTTCTGGAAGAGCGCTTTCGATGCCGGTGAATATGGGCTCGGCCGTCTCGCCAACTGCCTGGAGCTGGGCTGCGACTGCCTCGGCCACATCCATTATTTCGACGTGCCCTCGGCGGATGATTTCGGCCAGCCGATGGTGATGAAGAATGCCATCTGCATGCATGAGGAGGATTACGGTATCCTCTGGAAGCATTACGAATTCCGCAACGGCATCTTCGAAGTCCGCCGCTCGCGCCGCCTCGTCATTTCCTTCTTCGCCACCGTCGGCAATTACGACTACGGCTTCTACTGGTATCTCTATCAGGACGGCACGATCCAGCTCGAGGCCAAGCTGACAGGTATCATCCAGACGGCGGCCGTAGCACCCGGCGAAACTTATCAATGGGGTGGCATGGTCGACGACGATCTCGGCGGCCCGACCCACCAGCATTTCTTCAACGCGCGCCTGCATATGGATGTCGACGGCGGCGGCAATACCGTCACCGAGCACGAATTCGTTCCCCGTCCCTGGGGTGACGACAACCCCTATGGCAACGTCTTCGACACCAAGGCCAAGGTGCTGAAGCGCGAACTCGATTCTCCTGCCGTGGCCAATGGCGAGACCGGGCGCTACTGGAAGGTGCAGAACCCGAACGTCAAGAATTCCGTCGGCAAGGCGCCGGGTTACAAGATGGTGGTGATGCCAAGCCCGCTGATGCTGGCGCAGGAAGGCTCGACCGTTGCCCAGCGCGGAGGGTTTGCCAAGAAGCATATCTGGGTGACGGCCTTCGATCCGGCGGAGAAATATGCCTCCGGCGACTATCCGAACGTCCATGCCGGCGGCGACGGCCTGCCGAAATATGTAAGCCAAAACCGCAACATCGACAATGCCGATGTGGTTCTCTGGCATTCCTTTGGCCACACCCATGTCTGCAAGCCCGAGGATTTCCCGATCATGCCGGTCGAATATGCGGGCTTCACCCTGAAGCCGAATGGCTTCTTCGACGCCAATATCGCGATGGACCTGCCCGCCGGGAAGAACGGCCACAGCAAGGACAATCGGGAGGCGGATTGCTGTGCCCCGAAGGCTGAGACGAAGAGTGGCTGCTGCCACTGAGGCCAGTGCCTGAGAAACGAAGAGGCCCGGGTTTGATGCCCGGGCCTCTTGTCGTTTGGGATGATCGAAAGCGTCAGAGCGTGCCCTGGCGCTGCTGGATCATCTGATAGGTGTCGAAGCTGTATTCGGCGATTTGGCTCCAGAGATAGGCATCCTGCTTGAAGGCCTGCTGGCTGTCATAGAGCTTCTTGAACCACTCGTTCTTGGCCGTCAGCTCGGCATAGGTATCCTTTGCCGCCTTGTGGCAGGTGTCGAGGATGTCGGTCGAAAACGCGCGCAGCTGGGCACCGCCGGCGACGAGCTCGCGCAGCGCCTTGGCGTTGGACGCGTCGTAGCGAGCGAGCATGCGGGCGTTGGCGGCAGCACACGCGTCGGTCAGGATGCGCTTGTAGTTTTCCGGCAGCGCATTGAACTTGTCGAGGTTGAAGAAGGCGTGGACCGTCGGGCCGCCTTCCCACCAGGCCGGGTAGTAGTAGTAAGGCGCAACCTTATAGAAGCCGAGCTTCAGATCGTCATAGGGGCCGACGAATTCGGTGGCATCGATCGTGCCCTTTTCCAGCGCCGGATAAACGTCCGAGCCGGCGATCTGCTGCGGCGTCACGCCGACCTTCGACATGATCTCGCCGGCAAGACCGGCAATGCGCATCTTCAAACCCTTGAGGTCATCGATGGTCTTGATTTCCTTGCGGTACCAGCCGCCCATCTGCGCACCGGTATTGCCGGCCGGCAGCGCGTACAGCTTGTGGGTGGCGAGGAACTCGTTCAGCAGCTCGTTGCCGCCGCCGGCCGTAAACCAGGAATTGGTCATGCGGGCATTGAGGCCGAAGGGGATGGCCGTGCCGAGCGCGAAGGCAGGGTCCTTGCCGATATAGTAGTAGCAGCAGGTATGACCCATCTCGACGGTGTCGTCGGAAACCGCATCGGCGACCTGCAGCGGCGGGACGATTTCGCCGGCCGCATAGACCTGGATCTCGAACTGGCCGTCGGTGGCCTTCGACACACTTTCGGCGATGTCGGTCGCGGCACCGAAGATGATGTCGAGGCTCTTCGGGAAGGAGGAGGCGAGACGCCAGGTGACCTTGGGGTTTTCCTGGGCGAGGGCAGGGGCGGCGAGTGCAGCGGCCCCGACGCCGGCAACGCCGGCCTGCTTGATGAATTGACGGCGGTTCATGATCTCTTGCCTTGGTTTTCCAAAATTGCTCCTTCAGCTCCCGCGGCGGGTCTAAAGGCGCAAACCCTGACGTGCAAGGGAAAATGCTCAGGAAATTGCCCGGAGGGCCGGCCTAATCTGCGTTTTCTTTCGCAGACTGAAAGTTCCACGCAAGGAACAGTCAGTCGGCTGGCTTCCGGGCCGGGTCGTCGAAGGCGGGGTTGTAGAACAGCGACAGCACGAGGCTCTTGGCGATGCGCTCTGCGCTGGTCATGAACCAGCCATGGATGTCTTCCGTCGCGCCGACCTCGACCAGTGTGTCGGAAAAGAGCTGCAGCCACTGGCGGAACAGACCTTCGGCCATACCGTCGACACCGTGATGGGCCTGGACGGGCTTGCCGCCATAGGCGCCGGTCTTGAAGGCGATCGACGACCAGAAGGATTTCATCTTCACCATGTGTTCCGGCCAGCGTCCGGAAAGCCTGCCTTCGAAGACAGGGCCGAGATCGGGGTGCTGCCGGATGCGGCCGTAGAAGGTCTCCACCAGCCGATCGATGAAGGCGGCATCCACGCCCATGGCCGCCATCTGCGCTTCGGCGCGGGCGGTGATGTCGGCACGATGTGCGGCGCGGCCGGAAAGCTCCATGGTCATGACGGCTTGATCCTTGTGTGGTGTCCACTGGCTACGTCCGAGACGGCGCGTCGGTCAAGCGGCAACTTGCCACTTGAAAAGGGTAGGAGAGGGGAATAAGTTTAGAATAATTCTAAAAAGGTGACAACAGATGTTTGGTTTATCCCTTTCGACCGGCAAGCGGTCTTTCGACAGTCTCAGCGAACAGGAGATCCTCGGGCTCGCCATTTCCTCCGAGGAAGACGATGCCCGCATCTATCTCGCCTATGCCGACCAGTTGCGCGCCACAGCGCCCCAATCGGCAAAAGTCTTCGAGGACATGGCCGAGGTCGAGCACACCCACCGCAACATGCTGATCGAGATGCATCGCGAGCGCTTCGGCGAGCGCATTCCCCTGATCCGCCGCGACCATGTGCGCGGCTTTTATGACCGAAAGCCCGATTGGCTGCGAAAGAACCTGACGCTGGAGCAGATCCGCACCGAGGCGGAGCTGATGGAGCAGGGCGCCTATCGCTTCTACATGGCGGCTGCCCAGAGAACCTCGGATGCCGGCATCCGCAAGCTCCTGGGCGATCTGGCGCTGGCCGAACAGGGCCATGAGGAGATCGCCGGCATGCTCGGCGAAAAGCATGTGAGCGAAGACGCGAAGTCGGAAGAGGACGAGGGCGTGCGCCGCCAGTTCATCCTGACCTATGTGCAGCCGGGGCTGGCAGGGCTGATGGACGGCTCGGTCTCGACGCTCGCGCCGATCTTTGCCGCAGCCTTTGCCACAGGCGACACCTGGTCGACCTTCCTGATCGGCTTGTCCGCCTCGGTCGGCGCCGGCATTTCCATGGGCTTCACCGAAGCCGCCCATGACGACGGCAAGCTGTCGGGCCGTGGCTCGCCGATCAAGCGGGGGCTTGCCTCCGGCATCATGACGGCGCTCGGCGGCCTCGGCCACGCGCTGCCCTATCTCATCCCGCACTTCTGGACCGCGACGATCACGGCGGCCGTCGTCGTCTTCTTCGAGCTCTGGGCCATCGCCTTCATCCAGAACCGCTACATGGAGACGCCCTTCTGGCGCGCGGCCATGCAGGTGGTGCTGGGGGGCTCGCTGGTGCTGGCGGCAGGCGTCCTGATCGGCCAGGGATAAGACTGGCGGCTTGACGGCAGGGGGCATGGCGCTGTCATCTGGTCATCATCAGATCTGACTAGCAAGGCGCCATGAAACTCTCTCCCGCGACCATCGGTCTGGGCGTCACCATGACCATTGGTTACGGCACGCTCTACTACTCCTTCTCGGTGCTGGCACCCGAGATCGCCCGCGACTTCGGTTGGAGCCGCAGCTTTGTCTTCGGGGTGTTTTCCTTCGGACTTCTGGCAGGGGCGATCGCCGCTCCGGTCATCGGACGCCTGGTCGATCGTCTGGGAGCGCGGCTGGTCTTGTGTGTCGGTTCGGTCGCGGCATCCGGCGCGCTGGCGCTGTTTGCCCTGATGGAGAATGCCTGGCATTTCGCCATCATCACGCTGGTCGCCGAATTCGTCGCGCTCGCCGTTCAGTATGATGCCGGTTTTGCAGCACTCGCCCAGGCCCATGGCCGCGAGGCACGCGCCCATATCACGCTGGTCACCCTGATCGCCGGTTTTGCCTCGACCATCTACTGGCCGCTGCTGCAATGGTTGCTGACGTTGATGTCTTGGCGGGACACCTATCTGGTCCTGGCCGCGATGAATCTCTTGATTGCCCTCCCGATCCATCTCGCCCTGCCGAAAACGCGCATCGACAGGGACGAAACGGCGCGGCCGGCGATCGACAGCGGCACCGGCGTCCTCCCGAGCGACAGGTCTCGCCAGATGGTGCTGATGGCGATCGCCTTTGCCGCCGGCGGCTTTGTCATCTCGGCGGTTGGTGCAGCTCTGCTCGTCCTGATGCGCGATCTCGGCTACACGACGGGCATCGCAACATTGGCCGGAAGCCTGATCGGTCCAAGCCAGGTGACGGCGCGATTGATTGATTATGCCCGACGCAATCTCTTTTCGCCGCCGCTGACCGCCCTCATTGCCGCTGCCGTCATGGCGCTTGGCATCGTCCTTCTTGCGGGCGCGCTGGTGGCGCCGGTGATCGGATTTGCAATTGGATTTGCCGTCTTCTACGGCGCCGGCCAGGGGCTCACCTCGATCGTGCGCGGCGTGCTGCCGCTGCATTATTTCGGTGTCGTGGGATATGGCCGGACCGTGGGAACGCTGTCGGCGGTGCGCATCGTCGTCTCCGCGCTGGCTCCCGTCTCGGTGATCTGGCTGAACGATATCGCCGGTCCGGCAGCGGCGCTGGCGAGCCTAGCGCTTGCGTCTGTGGCCGCCGTGCTGGCGACCCTGGCGCTCATGGCAGGTGAGAAGCAGGCGAGAGTGATCTAGAGCATTTCCGGCGAAAACGGATTAGCCTTCAATGCTCTGTCTCTTGTTTTCACGTAAATTCCGGCTGCAAAACCACTTCGCACGGTTGCCGGATTTGCTTTAGCTTATTGCAGAGCTCCGACCAGGACGTCCGAAGTGCCGTTCTCAATGGTGACCCAGCGACCGCTGTCGGTGGACGACTGGCGCTTGAGGAAGGTGTAGTGCGTTTCGCTCCACAGCTTCACGTCATCGGTCAGGTTATCGAGGACGAAATCACCTGTCTGGCTGCGCACGGTGAGCACCGCATGGCCTTCGCCATCGGGCTTGCGCACGACCGTGATCAGGAGGTCGGCCACGGAAAAGCCGGCTTCCATCAGCTTCTTACGCTTGAGCAGGACGAAGTCTTCGCAATCACCCACATCGACGGGATAGGCCCAGACCTCTTCGCGGCCATAGATCTGCTCGTCGGTCATCGGCACGATCGCGTGGTTCACCGTGGCATTGATGTCCTGGATGATGCCCCAGCCATGATCGGTGATCTTCGGCGGGGTCGAGGGACGGGTCCGCATGGCGCATTCCTGCGGCAGGGACTTGCAGAATTCGTAGTGGCCGATCGGCTGCGAGGTCACGCTGCCGGTGACCATCGAGCGCGACGGCGACGATGCCGAATAACCGGCATGGGCGGGCGCCAGCACCGCTGCAGCAATGATCAGCGCCTTGATGGCGCGTGAACCGTTCGTCATGAACCTGTCCCCTATATCCTTAACAAAAGGTTAAGGTCGCCAGAGGTCAGGAGTCAACGTGGCGGGGGCGGAACACCCCCGCAATTCGGGGACTATGGTTAAAATGCGACAGTTCTAACCCGCAGTCGGCGCGAGTGTTCCCTCGTTGTCGGGAAAATCCCGACAGCCATGTCCGGGCAAAGTCGGGACGCCTCTCAGGCCATCGACAGAATGGCCGCTTTCATCCGGGCGATATCCTCGGGGCGGGAGAGCCTGTGATCGCCGTCGCGCACCAGGGTCAGCACCACATCATCGAGCGGCAGGAATTCCATCAGCTTCAGCGCATGGCTGTGCGGCACGTCGGGATCCTTCATGCCCTGCAGGATATGCACCGGGCAGCCCGTCTCGATCAGCCCGGTCAGGACGCGGTTCTGTCGCCCGTCCTCGATCAGCGCGCGGGTAAAGATGTTCGGCTCTGGACTATATTCGGACGGCTCTTCGAAAAAGCCCCGCTCGTCGAGCGATCGGCGCTCGGCATCGGTCAGGCTGGGTTCGACGAGATCCGAGGTGAAATCGGGGGCGGGTGCGATGAGGACGAGCCCGGCAACCGTGAAGCCAAGCCCGAGCCTGCGCGCTTCCTGGATGACGCGCAGCGCAATCCAGCCGCCCATCGACGAGCCGACCAGGATGACGCGTCGGGCGCCGCAGGCCGAGATCACGGCCAGCGCCTCTTCGGTCCAGCGCGAGATGGTGCCCTTTGCAAAGTCGCCACCGGAGGCGCCATGGCCGGAATAGTCGAAACGGATGGCGCCGAGCCCATGTTCGGCCGCAAGCGCATTCATCTCGATCGCCTTGGTTCCCGACATGTCGGAGCGATAACCGCCCAGCCAGACCAGAACGGGCTTGTCCCGATCCGGGGCGGCCAGCCTCTCGATCACGCAGATCGGCCGTGCGGTGTCTCCGCTGCCCACGGTGATCGTCTTTTCGGTGAGGATGTTCGTGGTCTGGTTCATAAGGCGCTCCGATTTGCTGAATGGCTGTAAAACACATTCAGGAAGTGACCGACAACAGGTGATTTTCTTTGCGAGCCATGCTATTGACTCCACCAGACTCATTCATCACATAGCCAAGTCACGCGCATGCGCGTAGGCTTGGCCTGCACGCATTCCGAAACAGTTCGAGGAGAATACGACCATTCGCAGACCGTTCAAGACCGATGCCCCCGTGAAGGACGGGCCGCGCTCCAACCGAGAAATTCGCATACCCAAGGTCCAGTTGATCAACGAAGAAGGCCAGAACCTCGGTATCGTGCCGACGGATCAGGCGTTGCGTATGGCAGAAGAGGCCGGATTGGATCTGGTCGAGATTTCGCCCAATGCGGAGCCGCCGGTCTGTAAGATCCTCGATCTCGGCAAGCTGAAATACGCCAACCAGAAGAAGGCGGCCGAAGCGCGCAAGAAGCAGAAGATCGTCGAAGTCAAAGAAATCAAGATGCGCCCGAACATCGACACTCATGATTATGAGGTGAAGATGAAGGCGATGAACCGCTTCTTCGAAGAAGGCGACAAGGTCAAGGTGACCCTGAAGTTCCGCGGCCGTGAAATGGCCCACCAGGAACTCGGCATGAAGCTCCTGCTGCAGGTCAAGGAAGACACGCTCACGATCGCCAAGGTCGAAGCCGAGCCGAAGCTTGAAGGCCGCCAGATGATGATGGTGCTTGCGCCAAAGTGAGTGCCGGCCCATCGCGCCAATACCAAACAGACCGAAACGAGCCGCCCGCAAGGCGGCTTTTTTCATGCCCGCGTATCAATCCTCCGGCGATGCGGGCTTCCTGACAGTCTGCTGACTGACGGCGCGACCGGTCTGTCAGCATGGTCGGTGCATGATCACCCCATCGAAGCACGCATGACAATCATACGGAGGACTTACCATGACGACACTCATCCGACGCACGCTGCTGGTATCCAGCACTGCCATCCTGGCACTCGCGCTCCTGCCGGCCATCGGCGCCATGGCCCCGGCATCGCTCTCTTCCCTGGTCGAACAGCAGGCACAAGCCCGTGGTGGCAGCGACGATGGCGACGACAACGGTGGCGATGACAACGGTGGCGATGACCATGGCGGCCGTGGCGGCTCCAGCCATGACGACAGCGACCACTCGTCAAATGACGACGGTCCGGACCATGACGCCAACGACGATCATGGTGGCGACCGCGCCGACGATGACAGCGACGATGGCGATGACCTCGACGACGACAGCGCCGATGGTAGCCGGCATGGCCGCGGTCGGGGCGGCAACCGCGACGAGATCCGCCTGATCGTCAACGACACCCAGCTCCAGGGTCTTCTTAGCGGTTCGATGATCGCCGTCGACCAGAACGGCAAGCAGCTGCGCTTCGAAGTCGAGCAGGAGCACGGTAATACCGAGATCAAGTTGCGCGCGCCGAAGGGTACGCTCACCGGTGTGACAGTCATTCCGGCAACCTGATCCCTTTTAAACGGCGATGCCCTAGCCGCCGCGGGACCATTGTCGTTTTACCCCGTCCGGCCCCCACCGGACGGGGCTTCTCATTTCAGTTGGCGACCCGACCGGGTCGCGCTAGGTTGAAACGGAACCGCTACAGAGCCCATGATGGACCGCCGCCACTTTATGCTTCTGTTCTTCGCTTTGTCCTCCGTCTCGGCTGTGCTGGCGGCGGCGCCGGAGGCTGCCGCCAAGAATGGCAGCGATGATGGCGACGATCACGGTGGCGATGATGGTGGCGACGACAACGACAGTGGTAGCAGTGGCAGCGGCAGCGGGGGCAACAGCGGCAGCGGCAGCCATGGCGATGACGACGATAGCGACGACGATGACGATGACGATGACGACGACAACAGTGGCTCCGGCAGTTCTGGTTCGCGACGAGACCATTTGAAGGCACGCGAAGCCGTCGACCAGGGCCGCATACTGCCACTGCGCGAGATCCTGAAGCGCGTCGAAGGCATGGGCGGCGGTCGTGTCATTGCCGTGAGTCTCGATCTTGAGGCGCGCAAACCCTTCTACACGCTCAAGGTTCAGAGTGGGGCGAGTGTCCGTACGTTGAAGCTGGATGCGGCAAGCGGCCGCCGCCTGACCCTGTTCGGGTGGTGAACGATGCGCATCCTGCTGGCCGAAGACGACGTTACCATTGCCGACTACACCCGCTCCAAGCTCGAGAATGAGGGCTTTATCGTCCACCATCTGGCCGCCGGCCCGGATGTCTGGGCAGAAGGCGAGACCGGTGACTATGGTGCCATCATTCTGGATCTCGGCCTGCCGGGCATGGATGGCCTGTCGATCCTCAAGCGCTGGCGGGCAGCCGGCGTCGAGACGCCGATCCTGGTTTTGACGGCGCGCGGATCCTGGATGGAGCGGGTCGACGGCTTCGAGGCAGGCGCAGATGACTACCTGCCCAAACCCTTCCGCAGCGAGGAACTGATCGCGCGCCTGAAGGCGCTGCTGCGCCGGGCCGGTGGGCGGGCCAAGGCGACGGCCTCCGCGGGCGGATTCGTGATCGATGACACTGCGCGGCGTGTGACCTATGAAGACCGGCCGGTCGAGCTGACCCCGCTGGAATACCGGCTGCTCTCCCTGCTCGTGGCAGAGCCTGGGCGCGTGTTTGATCCGCTGGAGATCGCGCGCCAGGTGCAGGGCCGCGATGACGATGCCGCCAAGAATGCCGTCGAGGCGATGATTGCCCGCATTCGCCGCAAGACCCATCCGCTTGCCATCGCCACTCGCCGGGGCTTTGGCTACACGTTGACGGGCGATAGCGCATGATGCAGTCGCTGCGCCTGCGGCTCGTGATCGGCGCGGTTCTCGCGATTGCTTTCGTGCTGCTGTTGGTCGGCTTCGGCTTGAGCCGGGTTTTTTCCACCTATGCGGCCGATCGCTACCGCTCGGACATGTCGGCAATCATGGACCAGCTGGCGGCCAGCATCGACATCCGCAAGGGAAAGCCTGTTGTCACCGATGAGCCGAGTGACCCGCGCTTCAATCTGCCGGGCAGCGGACTTTACTGGCAGGTCATCGCCGAGGATGGCAAGGTCATTCGTTCCCGTTCGCTCTGGGACGTGGAGCTGTCGTTGGCGTCTCTTCGTGTCGGCCCTTACCGCTTTCGCGAAACGGAAGGGCCGGACGGTGCGCCGATCCTGGTCGACATCAGGCGGATCGAGGTGGAAACGCCGGACGGCAATCGCCCTTTTACCCTCCTGGCGGCCTTCGATCGCAAGGTGATCGACGATGCGATCTCGCAGTACCACGGCTCGATGGCCGGGATGCTGGCTGCCACGGCCGCAGTGCTCTTTGCCGCCGCCTTCCTGCAGATCGGCATCGGCCTCGCGCCGCTGTCGCGCCTCCAGGCGGGCTTGACGCGGATCAGGGCCGGCCTGCTGGACCAGTTCGAAGGCGCGGGGCCGACGGAACTGAAGCCGCTCGTCCTGGAGCTCAACCAATTGCTGAAGGAGCGGGAAACCGCAGTCGAGCGGGCAAGGGCGCGCGCGAGCGATCTGGCCCATGGGCTGAAGACGCCGCTGACAGTGCTTTTGCACATGGCGGACGGTTTGCCCGGGCCGGAAAAGGCATTGATCCGCCAGCAGGTCGACCTCATCCGCCAGCGGGCGGACCGTCAACTGCAATCCGCGCGCCTCGGCGTCGAGCAGATGGCCCAGACGGGCCTGGCATCATTGACTGGCAAGCTGGTCTCCGTGCTCCAGCCGGTGACGACGGCGCGTGGCATCGAGTGGAAGGTCCATCTGGATGAGACGCTGACGGCCGATATGGACCCGGCCGACCTCGCAGAAGCGCTCGGCAACGTCCTCGACAATGCGACCCGGTTTGCGGCAAGTGTCATCGCCGTCTCGGCGGAACAGGTCGGAGATGGCATCAGGCTCGATGTCGAAGACGACGGCCCGGGCGTCGAGGACAGCGCGCTGGCAGACATTGCCGGGCGTGGGGTGCATCTGGGCGACGGCGAGGGGTCGGGACTGGGGCTTGCGATCAGCGCCGATGTGCTTTCGGCCTATCGTGGGGGCCTGTCTTTCGGCCGTTCGTCGCTCGGTGGGCTCAGGGTCACTCTGATCTTGCCAGCCCGCTCGGGATCCGGAAATCAGGGCTGACAAGAATAAAACCGGTGCCCCGTTGCGCTTTTGCGGGTCTGCGGTTATAAGCGCCCGTCCGAACGGTCCGGCAGGGCATGCCGTGGCCGTTCTTTATGCTTGAAAATGGGCATTCGTCTGCCTGTTTCGATACAAGAACAATGGAGTAGCAAAATGCCCAAGATGAAGACGAAATCGGCTGCCAAAAAGCGGTTCAAGATCACCGCCACTGGCAAGGTCCTCGCAGCTGCCGCCGGCAAGCGCCACGGCATGATCAAGCGGTCCAACAAGTTCATTCGTGACGCCCGCGGCACGATGGTTCTGGCAGAACCGGATGGCAAGAAGGTCATCAAGAACTACCTGCCCAACGGTCTCTGAGACCAATTGCGCTTTTGGATCAATTAAGGAGATCATGACATGGCACGCGTAAAACGTGGCGTAACTTCCCGCGCCAAGCACAACAAGGTATTCAAGGCAGCCAAGGGCTTCTACGGCCGCCGCAAGAACACGATCCGCGCAGCAAAGGCTGCCGTTGATCGTTCGAAGGCATTCGCTTACCGCGACCGCAAGGTCAACAAGCGCAACTTCCGCGCTCTGTGGATCCAGCGCATCAATGCTGCTGTTCGCGAACACGGCCTGACCTATGGCCGCTTCATCGACGGCCTGAACAAGGCTGGCATCGAAGTCGACCGTAAGGTTCTGTCCGACATGGCCATCCATGAGACGGCAGCTTTCGGCAAGCTCGTTGAAGCTGCCAAGAAGGCACTTGCCTACCTCAAGGACGCCGGTAGGGCCAACGAGTTTGAAAGCGCGGTCAAGTAAACCAGCGCTTCCCGAACGGTTGAAATTTTGGGAAACCCGCGCTGGAACGCCAGCGCGGGTTTTTCTGTATGTGACGCGCGCGAAACCCTTGCGCGCTGATGGGGTGGACATGGCCTATCCGGACGAACCGGGCACCGCGAATACGCAGGATATCCATCTCGGCAATGACGAGATCGGCGAGCTTCTGCGCGCCATGATGCGAAGCGATGGCCGCGTGCAGCGGCTGGAGCTGAAGGGGCGGACCGTCTGGATCAAGCGCCAGGGTGGCAAGACGATGCCACCGCTCGTGGCGGTCCAGGGCATGTTAGCCCGGCTGTTTCGCATTCCCTACCTGCGCCCATCGCCGCAGCTCTCGGCCGAGGCCATGCAGGCCCGGGAGGTCGCCCGCATCCGTGCCTTCGCCGATGCCGGCTTTCCCGTGCCGAAGATCGTCTACGCCTCTTCCACGGCGATGGTGATGTCCGATGTCGGCCCGATGATTGATCGCCGCATGAAGCTCCTGAGGCGGTCTGATCCACCGGCGCATGATGCGCTGTTGGTTCAGGTGGCGGATGCGCTGGGTCGGGTTCACGCGGCAGGATTAAGCCACGGCCGACCGCATGTGCGCGACTTCTTCCTGGAGGACGGCGCGGTCGGCTTCATGGACTTTGAGGAGGATCCGGCCTCGGTCATGCCGCTTGCGATGGCCCAGGCGCGCGACGTGCTTCTCTATTTCCTCGTGGTCAGCTCGATGGCCCTTGATGCCGGCACAACCTGTCCGGCGGCGTTCAAGGCCTGGCTTGCCCATGCGCCGGATCAGGCGCGGGTGGAATTGGTCCGGCTCTCCGCGCTGATCGGCCGAATTTTGCCGCTCGCCCGGTTGATTGGCCGCCTGCACATGGGTAGTGATCTGCGACGCTTTATCATGGCAACTGAATTTCTGAAGCGGGTCCCGCCCCAGGCGGTGGATGGCCCGAAGACCGCCAAGGCAGGATGAGATGGTTGAACTAGACGTTTTGAAAGCCCAGCTGCTCGCCGAGATCGCTGCAGCCAGCGACGAGGCCGCGATCGAGGCGGTGCGTGTGTCCGCACTCGGCAAGAAGGGCTCGGTCTCCGAACTCCTGAAGACGCTGGGTTCGATGACGCCGGAGGAGCGCCAGACCCGGGGTGCGGCGATCAACGCGCTGAAGACCGAGGTGACCGATGAGATCACCACCCGCAAGGCCTCCCTCAAGGATGCAGCGATCAATGCCCGCCTGAAGGCCGAGACGGTTGACGTGTCGTTGCCGGTGCGCTCCTCGCCGGCCGAGCGCGGCCGCATCCATCCGATCAGCCAGATCGTCGACGAGATCACCGCGATCTTCGCCGACATGGGCTTCTCGATCGCCGAAGGTCCCGACATCGAGACCGACTACTACAACTTCACGGCCCTGAACTTCCCCGAAGGCCACCCGGCCCGCGAGATGCACGACACATTCTTTCTCTCACCCGACGAAAACGGTGATCGCAAGGTGCTGCGCACGCACACCTCGCCGGTGCAGGTGCGTACCATGGAAGCCCAGAAGCCACCGATCCGCATCGTCATTCCCGGCAAGACCTATCGCCAGGACAGTGACGCCACCCATTCGCCGATGTTCCACCAGGTCGAAGGTCTGGTGATCGATAAGACGGCGAATGTCGCGAACATGCGCTGGATCCTCGAAGAATTCTGCAAGGCCTTCTTCGAGGTCGACAGCGTCACCATGCGCTTCCGCCCGTCCTTCTTCCCGTTCACGGAGCCGAGCTTCGAGGTCGACATCCAGTGCGACCGGTCCTCGGGTCCGATCGTTAAGTTCGGCGAGGGCAAGGACTGGATGGAAATCCTCGGCTGCGGCATGGTTCACCCGAACGTGCTGCGTGCCGGCGGGCTTGATCCGGACGAATACCAAGGCTTCGCCTGGGGCATGGGCCTCGACCGCATCGCCATGCTGAAATACGGCATGCCTGATCTGCGCGACTTCTTTAACGCCGATGTCCGCTGGATGAGCCATTACGGCTTCCGCCCGCTGGATGTACCGACGCTGTTTGGTGGCTTGAGCAGCTGATCTGCGAATGACTGGCTGCTGTGGCAGCCAAATGGGCGGGGCAGTTGGAGGCTGCCCCATCCTTGTGAATGAAGGCAATGCGACGTGATTGAACATCTCGACAACATGCGCCCGGTCGATGTCCTCTGCGATGACGACCTGCTGCATGTAGAACTGACGGACGGTCGTATCGTCAGTGTGCCGGTCTGGTGGTACCCGCCCCTGCAGGAGGCGATGCCGGTGGAGCGGAACAACGTGGAATTCATGCCGTCGAGCATCCACTGGCCCGACATCGATCTCGATGTGACGGTGGTCAGCATGCTCCTCGGAAGGCAGGCGTCAGGCGCGCGATCGCCAGATGTCTCGGGCAAGATGCAGATGGGAACGAGACAATGAAATTCACACTCTCCTGGCTGAAGGATCACCTGGAAACCGAGGCCTCGCTCGAGGAAATCTGCGAGCGGCTGACCGCGATTGGTCTCGAAGTCGAGGATGTCGATGACAAGGCGGCTTACAAGCCCTTCGTCATTGCCAAGATCCTGACGGCGGAAAAGCATCCCGAGGCGGATCGTCTGAAGGTGCTCTCGGTCGATGCCGGCGACGGCAAGCCGGTCCAGATCGTCTGCGGCGCGCCGAATGCCCGCGCCGGCATGATCGGCGCTCTCGCGCGTCCCGGCACCTATGTGCCCGGCATCGATGTGACGCTTTCGGTAGGGAAGATCCGTGGCGTCGAAAGCCACGGCATGATGTGCTCCGAAAAGGAGCTCAACATTTCCGACGACCACAACGGCATCATCGACCTGCCCGAGGATGCGCCGGTTGGTACGTCCTTCGCATCTTACGCCGGCCTCGACGATCCAGTCATCGAAATCAACCTGACGCCGAACCGCCCGGACTGCACCTCCGTCTTCGGCATTGCCCGTGATCTCGCAGCCTCCGGCCTCGGCACGCTGAAGGCCCCGAAGGCCCCGAGCTTCAAGGTTGAGGGTGAAACGCCGGTCGAGGTGAGGCTCGAACTCGAAGATCACCTCTGCCCGGGCTTCGCCTATCGCCTCGTGCGCGGCGTGAAGAACGGCCCGAGCCCGAAATGGATGCAACAGCGCCTGCTGTCGATCGGCCTGCGTCCGATCTCGGCACTTGTCGACGTCACCAACTACATGACCTTTGACCAAGGTCGCCCGATGCATGTCTTCGACGCCGACAAGGTGAAGGGTGCGCTCGTCGTGCGCCGGGCGAAGGAGGGCGAGGAAATCCTCGCGCTCGACACCCGCACCTACAAGCTGAACCCGAACAATGTGGTCATCGCCGATGACAACGGCCCGGAATCCATTGGCGGCATCATGGGCGGCGAGCATTCTGGTTGTGACGAGAACACCGTCAACGTGCTGATCGAGTCGGCGCTCTGGGACCCGATCAACATTGCCAAGACCGGCCGCGCCCATGGCATCATCACCGATGCGCGCTATCGCTTCGAGCGTGGCGTTGATCCGGAATACATGGTGCCGGGTCTGGAACGCACCACCGAGCTGGTGCTCGAAATGTGCGGCGGTGTCGCGGCGGAGAAGAAGGTCGAAGGCTACAAGGGCCATCAGAAGAAGGTCGTCGATTTCCCCTATGCGGAAGTGAAGCGCCTGACCGGCCTCACCGTCTCCAATGACGAATCGCGCCAGATCCTGACGGCCCTTGGCTTCGAGATCCTGTCGGGCGATGACAAGGTCGCCAAGGTCTCCGTTCCCTCCTGGCGTCCAGATGTCGACGGCAAGGCGGATCTGGTTGAAGAGGTCATGCGCATGTTTGGCGTCGACAACATCAAGCCGGAACCGCTGCCGCCGACCGGTTCTGTCAACGGCAAGATCCTGACGACGCTGCAGATCCGCACCCGCACGGCGCGCCGGGCGCTTGCCTCGCGCGGCATGCTGGAAGCCGTCACCTGGTCCTTCATCCCGGCCGAGCATGCCAAGCTCTTCGGCGGCGGCAGCGAGAAGCTGAAGCTGGTCAATCCGATCGCGGCCGACATGTCGGACATGCGGCCGTCCCTCCTTCCGGGCCTGCTGACGGCAGCCCAGCGCAATGCCGACCGCGGCTTTGGCGATGTGGCGATTTTCGAAGTCTCCGGCACCTATGAGGGCGATACGCCCGAGACACAACGCCGCGTCGCCGGTGGTGTCCGTCGCGGCACGGCCTCGCTTGCCGGTGCCGGTCGCTCCTGGTCGAACGCTTCCAAGGGCGGCGGCAAGCCGGTTGACGTCTTCGATGCCAAGGCCGATGCCCTCGCCGTGCTCGAAGCCTGCGGTATTCCCACGGGCAATGTGCAGATCGAACAAGGTGGCCCCGAATGGTATCATCCCGGCCGATCCGGCACGATCAAGGCCGGCCCCAAGGTGATCCTCGGCACTTTCGGTGAATTCCATCCGAAGACGCTGGAAGCGCTCGACGTGTCAGGCACGCTGTGCGGCTTCGAGATCTATGTCGATGCCCTGCCGGAGCCGAAGAAGAAGGCGACCCGCACCAAGCCGGCCCTTGAGCTTTCGCCCTTCCAGATGGTCAAGCGCGACTTCGCCTTCGTCGTCGAAAAGGCGGTCGAAGCCGGCGCGATCATCAAGGCCGCGACCAGCGCCGACCGCAAGCTGATCACGGGCGTCAATGTCTTCGACATCTTCGAAGGGGCCTCGGTCGGCGAAGGCAAGAAGTCGGTGGCGATCGAGGTGCTGATCCAGCCGGCCGACAAGACGCTGACGGATGAGGATTTCGACGCGCTGACGAAGAAGATCGTCGGCAATGTTGAGAAGTCGACGGGCGGTGCGCTGCGCGCTTGATGGAAAAAATAAAGAGCGGGCGCTATGTTGGCGCTCGCTTTTCTCATCCTTCGCCCGTCAGGGATGGATGTAGTATACCTTGTTGACGATCTTCCAGTTGCCGTCGACCTTCACTATGGACAGGATGTCGGTGAAGCGCAGCCCCGCGAATTCGTCGATCACCGTCACGCATGCAGTGTCTCCGACCACGGTGGCGGATTGGATGTCGCAGACGGGTGTTGACCCTGATGTGGCGGGTGTTTCGGCGAGAATGGCCTTGATGAAGCCATCGAGGCTGAGCCATTCCAAATCGTTCTGATAGTTTCCTATGATTGCGGCATCCGGGTGGAAGGCTTCGCGGAGCTTCCCCTCGTTGCCGAAGGCCATTGCATGGACGTAGAGAAATGCAAGATCACGAACCGCCTGCTCATCTGTCATCGCACATGCCCCCTGGTTTTGCCTGGAGCTTATCACACCGCACCGTCCCGCTGAAGCGGGTCGGGCCGCTCTAGCCTCGCCGTCGGCTTGACCCTTCCGGTGGCCGGAGATCACCACATTGGCCGCCTGGACCACCATTGAAAAACACCGTGGTGTAAGCTGCTGCCGGACTGTCAGCCAGCCAAGAAAAAGCCCTTTCCCCGTGTCCAGGGAAAGGGCCTTTGTATATTAGGGCCTCGGGCACAGCAGCATCAAAGGCTGACGCGGCGGCCTTCCTTGTCGGCGGACTTGCGGTCGTTGCCGTGCTTGGCCAGGATCGCCTTGGCGTCTTCCACCGAGATGCGATGCTTCTTGGCGAAGGGGATGGGCTCATAGCCCTTGGGCGCCGCGGGGGCGGTGGTTTCGTCTGCCATGCTGGTCTCCAATTCGAAAACGCCCCGGCAGGATGCCGAAGCCCTTGATGTCGCGGTAAACGGGGAAGAATGGCTCGTCGGTGGCGAGCGGATGCGACGCGTGCGAAGGGCGTCACCTATGACCCCTATGTAGGGATCCACAACCGAAACCTCAATACTTCTTCTTGCGCAGCGTCTTGTTGTCCTTTGGCCCGGTGAAGACCGGCGTGCGGTCACGGTTCTCCGCCTGCAGACTTCGCCAGCGGTCGAGGCGCGCAGGATCGAGCGTGCCGTCCTTGATCGCCGCCTGTACGGCACAACCCTTTTCGTGCGAATGGCTGCAATCGCGGAACTTGCAGTCGGGCGCAAGGTCGGTGATTTCGGCAAACAGCGTGTCGATGCCATCGGTGACATCACTGACATAAAGCGTGCGGATGCCGGGCGTGTCGATCACCCAGCCGCCGCCCTCGATCGCATGCAGCGAGCGTGCCGTCGTGGTGTGGCGACCCTTGGCATCCTGCTCGCGGATGGTGCCGGTCTTTTGTGGGTCTCCGGCACCTGGACCGGACAGCGTGTTGACCAGCGTCGACTTGCCGACGCCGGAGGAGCCGACCAGCGCCACGGTCTGGCCCGGTCCGCACCAGGGCATCAAGGGGTCTATGGCCTCGGGCGATCGGGCATTGACGATGACAACGGACAGATCGCGCTGGAGGGTGGCTGCCTGCGCGGCATAGGTCTCGGCGTCGTCGACCATGTCGGCCTTGGTCAGCACGATCACCGGCCGCGTGCCGGCTTCGTTCGCCATGATCAGGTAGCGTTCGAGCCGCGCCGGGTTGAAATCGGCATTGCAGGAGGTGACGACGAAAAGCGTGTCGACATTGGCAGCGGCGAGCTGGTGGCCCATCACGCCTTCGGCCCGACGCTGGAAGACGGTCCGGCGCGTGAGGCGTCGCACCATAAGGCCGGTGTGAGGATCGGCGAGTACCCAGTCGCCCACCGCATAATCGGCGGTATTGGCATTCGGGGCAAGCTCAAGGACAGCCGGGCCGCTGCCATCGATTGCGTCGACGCGGTCGCGATGCACCGATGAGATGCGGCGCACGAGCAGATGGCTTTCGTCAGGCCCAACCTGATCGGCGAAGAAAGCGGCAAAGCCCAGCCTGTGAAGCGCGGCCGTGTCGGTCAGCCGCGTCAACGGCGGACCCAGATCTGAAAGGGTGAGAACATGGTCTGGCTTTCTGGCAGAGATCAGCGATCGGTCAGCCCTCATAGCGCAGAAAGCGGACGCTGACGCGCGAAATCTGCGCATCAGGTGATTTCACGGCCACTGCCAGGGCAGACCGTCCCGCATGGCTCAGGCTGGCAGCTTTTCCGCTGGTAACACTGGCTTGCGCGCCGGCAGCTTCGCGAACATGACCGCATTGCCGGCAAGCGTCAGGATGAGGCCGAGAAGCGAGAGCAGGGTCCAGTGATAATCCTCGTAGAGCGTCGACAGCGTCAGTGCCACGACGGGGAAAAGCACGGTGGCGTAGGCCGCCTTCTGCGAGCCGATGCGCGAGACCAGCATCAGATAGGTGGTGAAGCCGACGACCGATCCGATGGCGGCGAGATAGAGCATGGCCGCGAAATAGGTCAACGTCGGCGGTGCGACGATCGGGGTGCCGGTGACGGCGATCAGGGCAAGAAGGGCCAGCGCGCCATAACTCATGCCCCAAGCATTGGCGGTGATCGGCGCGATGCCGGATGCGCTATTGCGGCGGGAAGCCATGTTGCCGAGCGAGAAGAACAGCGTGCCGAGCGCCGATAGGCCGATGCCTTTCCAGCTGTCGGGATTGAGGCTGAACAGGATGTCGATCCCGAAGAGCAGCACGAGACCGGTGGCTCCCAGGGCGGCGGCAAGCAGCGTGCGGGGACTGATGCGATCGCCGAAGAAGAGGCGGGCGTTGACGGCGTTGTAGATCGTCGCCAGCGAAAAGACGACCGAGATCAGGCCGGAGGGCACGTAGCTCGCGGCATGATAGAAGCAGAGGAAGTTGCAGCAGAACAGGCAGAGCGCCTGGGCCAGAACGAAGGGCTGTTGTTTCATCGTCGGCACCTTCAACCGTCCGGTGACGACGAGGGCTGCAACGAGAATGAGGGCGGCCGTGGCGAAACGGTAGAACACCGAGACCAGCACAGGGACAGGCCCGATCTGCAGCGCAATTGCGATCCAGGTGGTGCCCCAGATCAGCACGGTAGAGGAAAACAGCAGGAGATTGGTCATGGGTCGGTCGATTTCGCTTTGGTGCAGCAACCCGCACAGCCTCGAAAGAAGCTGAGGTGCTTTGATGTCTGGGGTGACATGAGCGCCCTTTACGGCGGGATTTCTTGCAGGATCTTGCGATGAACTTCGCGGGCGGTGCCGGCCCGAACAACAGAACGGTGGCACAAGCCGCATCTTGCGCTAGGATGGAGCCTGGATCACCGGATCATTATCCATGCTGCATGCCTCGTCCGTCTTCAGTTCGCTGTCCGCCTCGTCCCGTGCCGAGCGGCTGGAGGCGCTCGACCTCGGCGAGGGGCGGGCCAGCGCGCTCTGGCGCAATAGCCATGATCGGATGCGCTATGAGCGTGCCGACGGCCATACCTTCAGCTGCTATCTGCGCGGTGGTGACGGCACAAGGCGCATCGATGCCGGCTCGATCCATGGCTGGCCGGGTGCGCTTTGCATCATGCCCGAGGGCGCCTCGTCCGAGTGGGAGATCACCGACACCTTTGAATTCGTCCATCTCTATGTCTCGGATCAGGAATTGCGGCGCCTGTTTTCCGAGACTTTCGACCGCGATGCCCGGCTGATGATGATCCCGGAAACCACCTTTGACGAAGCGCCGCAGTTGGCGGGCGCACTGGGTCGTCTGGCCGAGGCGACGCGAAGCGGTGAACGGCTTTTGGCGGAACACGCGCTGACGACGGCCGTCGGACATCTCTTTCTTGATCCGCGCTATGGCGGGGAGAAGGCCGTGACGCTGCGTGGTGGGCTCGCTCCCGCAGTTCGGCGGCGGCTGATCGAGTATATCGACGCCTCGCTTGATTGCACGATCACGCTGCAGGACCTGGCATACCTCGCAGGCTTGAGCGAATTCCACCTGCAGCGCATGTTCAGCGCAACGTGCGGCGTTTCACCCCACGGCTTCATCCTGAACCGCCGCATCGACCGGGCGCGGCGCCTGTTGGCCCGGAATGAACCGATTGCCCAGATCGCCACCGCTTGCGGCTTCAGCAGCCAGAGCCACCTGACGCGTATGTTCAAGACTGTCACCGGCACGACGCCGTCTGCCTATCGGCGCGACATTGCCGGAAACTGAGGACCGCCCGCCGGCAGACGGCCAGTCCAGATCGGGGCGCGTGCGGTTGATTTCTAACCCTTTCGCCGCAACAGAGCCTTAATCAACTCTTCCTATTGTGGCGACCATTAGCACCGTCAAGATTTCTCATGACGCAATGATTTTCAGGCAGGCGACAGTTTCATGACCGGTTCTGTGGACGCAAATATTTTCGAACTCGCGCCGATTGCGATGTGGATCGAGGATTTCAGCGGTGTGAAGGCGCAGTTCGACATCTGGCGCTCGGGCGGTGTGACCGATCTGCGCAGTTTCCTCAGGCAGGATGTTTCGCGGGTTGCCGAATGTTCGTCAAAGATCCGCATCCTGAAAGTCAACCGCAAGACGCTGGAACTCTTCGAGGCAAATGACCTCCAAGAACTCTCCGGCAATCTTGACAAGGTTTTCCGCGACGACATGTGGGAGGCCCACATCAACGAGTTGACCGACCTTTGGCACGGCAGGACCGAGTTTGTCGGTGCCACCGCCAACTATACGCTGAGCGGCCGGCGTCTCGATATCCAGCTGCGCGGTTCCGTTCTTCCCGGCCATGAGAAGACACTGACCCAGGTGCTGGTCACCACGGAAGACGTGACGGACAGGGAAGATGCCCGCCGCGCCGAACTGGAAAACCGCCGTTATGCCGAGGGCGTTTTTGAACATTCGCCGGTGTCGCTCTGGATCGAGGACTTCAGCGGGATCCGCACGCTCATCGAGGATGTCCGTCGGCGCGGCATTGTCGATTTTCGCGTCTTCACGGATGTGCATCCGGAATTCGTCCGGCAATGCATGGCCGAGATCCGCGTTCTCGACGTCAACCAGGCTACCCTCGATCTGTTCGGCGCGCCCGATCGCCAGACGCTGTTGATGCGCCAGAGCGAGATCTTTCGCGACGATATGGAGAAGCCCTTCCGCGAACAGCTGATCGACCTCTGGGACGGGCAACTGTTCCAAAGCCGGGAAGTGGTGAACTACGCGCTTGACGGCAGCACCCGTCACATCCTTCTGAACTTCGCCGTGTTTCCCGGTCATGAAAACGATTGGTCCCGCGTCCAGGTGGCGCTGACCGACATCACCGCCCGCAAGAAGGCCGAGGCCTATCTCGAATATCTCGGCAAACACGACATCCTGACCAAGCTGCACAATCGCGCCTTCTATACCGACGAACTGAACCGGCTGGAGCGCAAGTCGCTGCGCCCGGTGTCGGCGATCGTCATCGATGTGAACGGGTTGAAAGAAGCGAACGATCAGCGCGGCCACGACGCGGGCGATGCCCTGCTGCGGCGCTTCGGTGAGGTGCTGAACAGCGTGGTGAAGCCGCCGCAACATGCAACCCGCATCGGCGGCGACGAGTTTGCCGTGCTGATGCCAGGCGCCGATCGGCAGGAAGCGCTCGGCATGATCGAGACGATCAACGAGATCCTCAAGATCAACAACCAGTTTTACTCGGACGCATTGCTCAGCGTTTCCATGGGCTCGGCAACGAGCGAGCCGGGCGAAAGCATGGAGGCCCTGATGAAACGGGCCGACGCAGCGATGTATGAGCACAAGCGCTCGTTTTACGCAGTCGAGCCGGCGTCAGAGGGCCGGCGTCTGAAGCGCTGAAGCCCAACCTTAGAACGGCGGACAGATCTGGATCAGGGGGCGAGGGAGCCTCAAATGATCTCCCCCGCCGCTTTGATCAGCGTCCGGCCATCTTCGCCATCGACTCATTGTAGCGGGCGCCGGCCACCTTGTCGGGGGCAACGATGGCACCAAGCTTCGCCAGGTCTTCCGGCGACAGCAGGATCCCGGTTGCCGCGACATTGCTCTCCAGATTGGCGATCTTGGTGGTGCCGGGGATCGGCACGATGAAATCACCCTGGGCCAGGACCCAGGCGAGCGCCAGCTGGCCGGCCGTGACGCCCTTGTCGGCGGCCATTGCCTCCAGCGCCGTCACCAGTGCCAGATTGGCGTCGAAATTCTCCTGGTCGAAACGCGGCAGGCCACGGCGAAAGTCGTTTGCGCCGAGCTTGCCGAGATCCTTCAGCGCCCCCGTCAGCATGCCTCGCCCGAGCGGCGAAAACGGCACGAAACCGATGCCGAGATCCCGGCAGGTGTCGAAGACGCCGGTGGTTTCCGGGTCGCGGGTCCACAGCGAATATTCGCTCTGGATGGCGGCGATCGGATGCACGGTATGGGCACGACGCAGCGTCGCGGCACTCGCCTCGGACAGGCCGAGCGCCTTCACCTTGCCCTCTTTCACCAGGTCCGCCATGGCGCCGACCGTCTCTTCAATCGGCACGTCCGGATCAACGCGGTGCTGGTAGAACAGGTCGATGACCTCGACACCGAGCCGCTTGAGTGACGCCTCGGCCACGGCGCGCAGGTGTTCGGGCCGGCTGTCGAGACCGGAGGGACGCGCCGCCTTGGCTTCATCGCCAATGGTGAAGCCGAATTTTGTGGCGATCAGCACGCGGCCACGGTGTTTGCGAAGCGTCTTGCCGACCAGCTTCTCATTGGTGAAGGGGCCATAGACCTCGGCCGTATCGAAGAATGTGACGCCGAGCTCGACCGCGCGGTCGATCAGCGCCTGAGCGGCGGCTTCGTCGATATTGGTGCCATAGGCATGGCTCATGCCCATGCAGCCGAGGCCGAGGGCGGAAGGGGTGAGGGAACCGAGATGACGCGTTTGCATGATGGCCTCCTTGAGGCGTGGTTTGGAAAACTGAGCCTAACATGGTGACGGGGATGACCACAGGGCGTGAGCCTAATCTAGGGCAGAGACTGGAATCGGAAAATGGGTGCAATCGACGATAGGTTGTTCTATCATTTGGAACAATGAACAGAACTCAACTCTCCCAACTCGCAGTACTGGCATCGGTGGCGCAACACGGCAGTTTTCGCGCGGCCGCCAGCGAACTCGGCATCGCGCCCTCTGCCGTCAGCCATGCGATCGCAGCGCTTGAAAGCAGTCTCGGCCTGCGGCTGATGGCGCGCACCACCCGCAGTGCCGCCCCGACCGAGGAGGGGCGCCGGCTTCTGGAGGTTTTGGCCCCGGCGCTCGGCGACATTGAGGCTGCGCTCACGGCGCTTTCCGACGGGCGCGGGCGTCCGGCTGGTCCCTTGCGCATCACCATGCCGCTGCTGGCGGCGCGCGACGTGATCGCGCCCCGGCTGGGAGAATTTTCCCGCCTCTATCCGGAGATCGAACTGGAGATCGTTACCGACGATCGATTTCAGGATATCGTCGAGCAGGGTTTTGACGCGGGCCTGCGCCTCGGCGAACACCTGGAGGCCGATATGGTGGCCGTGCGCGTGAGCGGACCCTGGCGCGGTGCGGTTGTCGGCGCGCCCGGCTATTTCGAGGAGCATGTGAGGCCTGCGCATCCGCGCGATCTGGCGGCCCATATCTGCATTCGCCGGCGCTTTTCGAGCGGCATGATCTATCGCTGGGAATTCGAGAAGGACGGCCGCGCGATCTCGGTCGATGTGCGCGGAAGCCTGATCCTCTCCGACCAGACCCTGATGCGCCGCGCCGCGATCGATGGTGCCGGCCTTGCCTATATCTTCGATGCCCGCGTGCACGCTGACATCGAAGAGGGGCGCTTGGTGCGTGTTCTCGAGGACTGGTGCCCGCCCTTTGATGGCTTCTCGATCTACTATCCGACCCGCCGGCAGATGCGCCCGGCACTGCGCGCCTTTATCGATTTCTTCCGCTGGCGCGGGTAATACCAAGTCTCGATGATAGGAACCCATAGGATCGGCTCGATCGGCCCATCTGGCGTTGTTGCGCCGCTTGGCCGATGCGACAGCATCGCCCGGCGCATCGCGCCTAGCCAGCGACCTGCCATAAGCCATCCTATAGGTTCCTATCATCGAGATTTGGTATAAGTCGGATCAGCCGATTTTCAGACGATAGCGGACATGCCCGTCTTCCGCAGCGTAGGAGTCGTAGAGCTTGCGCGCCGTTTCGTTGTCCCGGTCGGTGTGCCAGTAGAGTCGTGACCAGCCTTTTGCCTTGGTGATCGCGATGAGATCGTCGATCAAAGCCCGGCCGATGCCGCGCCCTCGGAAGGCGGCATCGAGGAACAGGTCTTCCAGATAGCAATCCGGCGTTTTGACCCAGGTTGAATCGTGGAAATGGTGGATGGCAAAGCCGGCCAGAATCCCGTCAACCTCCGCGACCCGCATGGAAACCCGAGAGGCGGGGTCGAGGATGCGCGCCCAGGTATGGGCGGTGACATCCTCAGGCAGAACCACCTTGTAGAAGGTGAGATACTGCGCCCAGAGGCCGCGCCAGCTCGCTTCGTCGGCGGCATTGGCATCTCGGATGACGGGAGACCCGCTCATGCGCTGGTCTCATTAAGCTGGGCGATCTGCGCATCTGTCAGCGTAAGCTGACCGGCGGTGATCAGGCTGTCGAGCTGCCGGAGGCTCGTGGCAGAGGCGATCGGCGCTGTGATGCCAGGCTGGGCCGCCACCCAGGCGATGGCGACCGTTGCAGGGCTCGTCTTGGTGTCGGCCGCGACGGCGTCGAGCGCGTCGAGGATTTTGAGGCCGCGCGGGTTGAGATAATCGCCCATGTCCTCGCCGCGCGCCTTGCCAACGGTATCCGCAGCCTGACGATACTTGCCGGTGAGGAAGCCGGAGGCGAGCGCGTAATAGCTGATGACGCCGATTTCTTCACGCTGGCAGAGCGCAGCAAGCTCGCCCTCGAACTTCGCGCGGGTGTAGAGATTGTATTCCGGCTGGATCACGTCGTAGCGGCCGACGCCCGCGTTTTTGGCTGCATCGAAAGTGGCCTGCAGCTGTTCGGCATCGAGATTGGAGCAGCCGATGGCCCGCACCTTGCCCGCTTGCTTGAGCCGGTTGAAGGCCTCAAGGCTTTCCTCGTCTTCTGTCTCCGCATCCGGCCAATGGGCGAGATAGAGGTCGATGTAATCGGTTTGAAGCCGCGTGAGCGAATCCTCGACGGCTTCAGCAATGCGTTGGGCGCTGAGACCCCGGCGCTTGCCCCCGAGATTGGCGCCGACTTTGGTGACGATAACCACGTCCTCGCGCCGCACGCCGCCACGCTTCAGCCAATTGCCGATGATGGTCTCGCTCTCGCCGCCGACGTTGCCCTCCGCCCATTGGGAATACATGTCGGCCGTGTCGATGGTGTTGAAGCCTGCCTCAAGGAAGCGATCGAGCAAGGTGAAGGACGTCGCGTCGTCTGCCGTCCAGCCGAGCACGTTTCCGCCGAAGACGACGGGTGCGATGGAGAGGCCGGTGCGGCCGAGGGCGCGTTTCTGCATGGATTTTCCTGCTGCTGAACGAGGTGTGAGGCTTGGGTCGTGACGGACCCGGTGGGGTGACAAGGAATGTGTGACGATTGCGCCGTCCGTCAAGCCTGCATCGTCGCGATGCGGCGAAAGGCGCTGGGCGGTCCATCGTTCAGTTCACCCCAGACGCGGCGCATGTGGCGTGTCGAGGAGAAGCCGGCGCGTTCGGCAACACTTTCCATGTCAAGCCGGGTCTGGCCGAGAAGATCGCGCGCGAGAGCCACTCGAATCGTGTTGATGTAAGCAGTGACTGACAGGCCCGTCTGCTCGCGAAAAAGCCGCGTCATGTGTCGCTCGCTCAGCGCTGCGAGGCGGGCAAGGTCCGCCAGGCTCCAATCCCGCCCCGGATCCGCCATGATGGCATCCTGAACGCGGTGGATGGCAGGATGCACGTGATTGCGCCCCGAGAGCCAGGGCGAAAGTTGCGGATCGGAGCCGCTGCGGCGCAGATAGACGACCATGCTGCGGGCGACGGAGAGCGCTGCCTGGGGGGAGATAAGCTTGCCGACGAGATAGAGCATCAGGTCGATGCCGGTCGAGATGCCGGCACTGGTGATCCGGTTGCCGTCGTCGACATAGAGCCGGTTGTCGAGCACCCGTGCCGTCGGCGACAGCGCCCTGAGTTCGTCGATGCATTCCGCATGGGTGGTGCAGGCATGGCCTTCCAGGAGGCCCGCAGCACCGGCCAGAAGCGCGCCGGAGCAAATCGTGACCAGGCGGGTGTCTGCCGTAACTGTCCGGCTAAGCCAGCGGCGCAGCGCGATCAGCTCCGGATCACGCGCGACCTCCTCTTGGCCCACGCCGATGCTGCCCGAGACGATCAGCATGGCACCCGGCGGCAGTCGATCGGGCAGGGGCTCCAGTCCGGTGACCGTCAACCCGATCGAGGTCGCCTGCGAGGTCTGCTGGGCGATGTAGTGACAGTCGAAGCGAACGGATGCCTGCTGCTTGTTGGCATAGCGCAGCACCTCGAGCGGTCCGGCAATGTCGATCAGGAGCGCGTCCGGCGGCACCAGCGTATAGACCGGGATAATGTGCGGCGTGTCGCCGGTGCCATTCGTCGTCATGGCGTCCTCATGCAGCCTGCTTGAGAGCGTCGGTCACGGTCGTGATCCGGGCAAAACGGTTGGCCAGCACCAGCTCCGTGCGCTTCTTGATGTCGCTGGCCGAAAAGACGGTGCCGTCCGCGTGGGTCATCGGGAAGGTCAGCGTAGCCTCGGTCACGTAGTCGACATCGAAGCCGAGGTCGGACGCGTGTCGGGTCGTCGTCTCGCAGCATTGTTCGGTGCGGATGCCGGAGATGATGACTTTGGAGATGTTGTTCTCGCGCAGCCAGGCTTCCAGCCCCGTATCGACGAGAGCCGAGTGCACCCCCTTGTGGAAGGTGACGTCGGGGGTGATCGACAGCTCGGCGAGCGTGCGGACGTAGCCGCTGGCAAGTGTGAAATGGCCGTCGCCATCGACATGGAAGACCTGAACGATCGGCAGTCCGGCGGCGCGTGCGCCGTCGATCAGCGCCTGCTGCTTTTCAACATAGGCCGGCAGCTCCGCCGTATCCCAGTAAGGGGCCTGGCGAAAACTCTCCTGTGCATCGATGACGATAAGGGCGGTATCTTTGGCGGACATATTTTGCTCCTGTCGTTTGAACAGTAAACGATCATAGGACCTAAAAATACAGCGGAAAGCCGAGATCCGGACGAAGATGGGACATTTTCAGCCATCGAGATGATGAGCTTTTCAGCGGCAATGGATGTGCGGCCGATTGCGCAGTGGCCGGCCTTCCCTTAAGGTCCGCCCAACATTTTGGAGGAGGTTTCCATGCTGCGTTTCGGAATTCTGTCGACGGCCAAGATCGGCCGCGAACTCGTCGTGCCGGCCATTCAGGATGCGGAAAATGCCGTCGTGACCGCGATCGCCAGCCGTGATCTTGGCAGGGCCCGCGAGATGGCCGATCGCTTTTCCGTGCCGCATGCCTTCGGCTCCTATGAGGAAATGCTGGCCTCCGACGTGATCGATGCCGTCTATATTCCGCTGCCGACCAGCCAGCATGTCGAATGGGCGATCAAGGCGGCGGACGCCGGCAAGCATGTGCTCTGCGAAAAGCCGATCGCATTGAAGGCCGACGAGATCGATGCCATCATCGAAGCCCGCGACCGCAACAAGGTCTTGGTGACGGAAGCGTTTATGGTCACTTACGCACCGGTCTGGTTGAAGGTGCGCGAGCTTTTGAGCCAGGGCGCCATCGGCACGCTGAAGATGGTGCAGGGCTCCTTCACCTACTTCAACCGCGACCCAGGCAACATGCGCAACATCCCCGAGCTCGGCGGTGGTGCGCTTCCGGATATCGGCGTCTACCCGACGATCACCACCCGCTTCGTCACGGGCAAGGAGCCTGTCCGCGTCCAGTCGACCATCACCCGCGATCCGGAATTCGGCACGGACATCTATGCGAGTGTGAAGGCAGATTTCGCCGAATTCGAGCTGAACTTCTATGTGGCGACGCAGATGGCCAACCGGCAGCTGATGGTCTTCCATGGCACGGACGGTTTCATCGAGGTCAAGTCGCCCTTCAATGCCGATCGCTGGGGTGCCGAAGAGGTGGAGCTGACCAATCGCGGCCACAATGTCTCGCAGGTCTTCCGCTTCCCCGACAGCCGCCAGTACAAGCTGGAGGCGGAAGCCTTCGCCCGCGCCGTCGCCGGCACCAAGGGGGAGGTCGTGACGCTGGAAAGCTCGAAGTCGAACCAGAAGCTGATCGACGCGATCTATCGTGCTGCGGACAAGGACGGCTGGGAAGCGGTGTAAGCCGATACTGTCGCGTCAGCGGCGAAAGACATACCGCGAATAGCCGAAGAAGCTGAACAGCATGGCCGCGATCGACGCGGCCACCAGCGCCGCATAGGGACTGAGCAGAGGCGCCATGATCAGCAGCCCCGCATAGACCCCGTAATTGACCAATGATGTGACAAGGCCGATGAAGCCGTAGCGAAAGCCCTCGACCACGATCGAGCGGCGTGACGCGCCGAAGGTGAAGCGACGGTTCAAGAGCCAGGTCGCGGTCATGGCCAGCGCGATGGCGATCACGCGGGCCGACAGAGGGCCGAGCGGTGTGTAAGTGAGGAGCAACCACAGCACGCCGGCATCGACGAGGAAGCCGGTCGCGCCGACAATCGCAAAGCGCAGGAACTTCTTCATGCCGCCCGCGACGTGCCGCCCTTCGCCGCAGTCCGCGCCGTGCGGCCGGCCTTGGCGGTGTTCGCCTCGGCAGCCTCATCCGATTTGAAGACGGTCCGCTTCAGCGCCGGCAGGGTCATGTAGTGGATGCGCAACTGTTCGGCCCTGGAGCGTGCGACGGAATCGAGGATCATCGCGGCAGTGAACGACAGGAAGGACATCATCATCAAGGCCATGGCCGCAATCCAGGTGGGCATGCGCGAGACGAGGCCGGTGGTGAAGAACTCGTAGAGAACAGGTGTCATGAAGCCGAGGCTGAGCGCCATCAGGCCGGCGGAGATCAGGCCGAAAAAGGCGAAGGGCCGGGTTTCCTTCATCAGCATGGCGAACATCCAGAGAATCTTGAAGCCGTCCTTGAAGGTCGAGAGCTTGGAATGCGAGCCTTCCGGGCGTCGGCCATAGTCGAGCTCGATCTCGCAGACCGGCAGCTTCAGGCGGGACGCATGCACCGACATTTCCGTCTCGATCTCGAAGCCGGCAGAGACGGCCGGGAAACTCTTCACATAGCGGCGCGAAAAGGCGCGGTAGCCCGAGAGGATGTCGGTGAAATCATTGCCGAACAGCAGGCGGTAAAGCCCGTTGAATAGCCGGTTGCCGAAGGCATGGCCGTTGCGGCCGGCATCGTCATGCACACCTCGCCGCGTGCCGACCACCATGTCGACCCGTTCGGTGATCAGCGTGCGGATGAGTTCCTCGGCATCCGCGGGGCCATAGGTCCCGTCGCCATCGGCCATGATGTAGATATCGGCATCGATGTCGCAGAACATCCGGCGCACGACATGGCCCTTGCCCTGGCGCCGTTCGCGAACGACGGTGGCGCCCGCCAGCATGGCGGTCAACGCCGTGCTGTCGGTGGAATTGTTGTCGTAGACGTAGATCCGCGCCTCCGGCAGTGCGTCGCGAAAATCGCGCACCACCTGGCCGATGGTCGCGGCCTCGTTGTAGCACGGCAGGAGCACGGCGATATCGGGAGCATTGGTGGCCGGACCACGCATGGGATAACCTGTCGAAGCTTCGAAGACCCTTATGGTCCCCTCCAGCTTTACTATTTCTTGAGAAGGTTAAGGCTAGGTTTCGCCCGCGTATCATCGTCGAGTGAATGCACCGCGCCAGCCGATGCGCCGGGTCTTTGAAGAAACGGGGGATCCATGGTTAATTTGTCCGCACAGGTGTCTGACCGCGCGCAGCCCAGGGCATCGCTTCCCCTGTGGATCGGCTTCTACAGCCTGGCCGCCATGGCCTTCATCGCGCTTCTGAACCTGCCCGGCGCCCGAGATTATGTCGGTATCGACAATGACGATGTCATGCGCCTTGTCGAAGTGCGCGATCTTCTGTCCGGCCAGTCCTGGTTCGATCTCATGCAGTATCGCCTGGGCCTTGCCGGTGGCACGCTGATGCACTGGTCACGCCTGATCGACCTGCCGATCGCGCTGCTCATTCGGCTCTTCTCCCACGTCGTGCCCGGTGAACAGGCAGAAGCGATGGCGCTGCTTGTCTGGCCGCTGTCGCTGGTCGTGCCGCTGATCGCCGCCATGGCGGTCGCCGCACGGCGGATCGGCGATGATGTGACGCTGCATATCGTGCTGATGCTAACCATGGTCTTCTGCATTACCAGCAACCGTTTCCTGCCGGGCGCCATCGACCACCACAATGCCCAGATGGTGCTGGCCGCGATCATCACGGCCGGCCTGCTCGACCCGGCACGGGGACGGGTGAGCCATGCTCTGGCCGGTCTCGCAGCGGCGGCAGCGCTGGCCATCGGAGCGGAAACGACACCGTTCGTGGCCATGGCCTGCGCGCTGGTGGGAATGATCTGGCTCGTCGAAGGTGTTTCCTATGCGCCCGCTGCACGGGCTTTTTCGCTGACGCTGCTGCTGTCGCTATCCGCCCTGTTCTTCGCCACCGTGCCGCCTGCACGCTATGCCATGGTGACCTGCGACAGCCTGTCGATCGGCTTTTACGCCATTGTCGGAATTGGTGCGGCGGCCCTGTTCTGCGCGACCTATCTGAGTGCCGGCGCGGGTATACGTCTGCGTTTGGCGGCGATCCTTATCACCGGTGCCCTGGTGCTGGTGACAGCGCTGGTGATCGCGCCCCAATGCCTGCAGAACCCGCTCAACGAGCTCGATCCGCTGCTGAAAACCCTCTGGCTCGACGGCGTTGTCGAAGCCCAGTCCTTCCGCCAGGAGCTGGCCGTCGATCCGGAAGGCTTTGGCGGATTTTATGCCGTCGGCTTCTTCGGTCTCTGCGTTTGCGTCTGCCGCATCCTCGGGCGCGACCGGGTGCGCAGCCACGCCATCCTTTTGGCGCTGCTGGGCACCAGCTTCCTCGTGGCGCTCGTTCAGGTGCGCGGCACGATCTTTTCCAACCTTCTTTCCATCCTGCCGCTCTCTCTGCTGATCTCGGATCTGCGCCGCAAGGCCAATGAGACGCCGGAGCAGCTGGGTGCCGGTCTCGTCTTTGCCTTGACGGCGATCTTGTCCGTACCAAGCGTATGGGCACTGGGCGGCGTCTTCTTCGTTGAGGGCACGGCAGGGGTGACCAACCGGCTGAAGTCGCTGATGGGCGCGCCTGTGCTGGCACAGGGCGCGAGCACGAAGGATTGCGACATGCCGGCGTCTTACGTGACGCTTGCCAAGCTGCCGCCGACCACGGTCGCGGCCCCTTCCGACCTTGGACCGGAGATCCTCCGCTTCACCAAACACCGGGTCCTGACCGGTCCCTATCACCGCAATCAGGGTGGCATGCTGACCGAAATTCATATCGGCCTTGCCGAGCCGGACGAGGCCGCGGCCTTCCTGCGCGGCGCAGGGGTCGGCATCCTCGCCTTCTGCCCGGATTTCATCCAGAGCGAGAAGATTGCCGCGATGAAGCCGGATGGGCTTTATGCCCAATTGGAAAAGGGAAATGTCCCGCCCTATCTCGTGCCGGTTCCGGTCGAAGGGCCATCCGGCCTGAAGATCTTTGCAGTCAATTTGCCCTGACTCGGTGCGGAGAAAGCGGAGAGGAAGCCCCTCAACGGGCTGATCTCGCCCGAATTTTCCGCTAGCAAGGAGGCATGAGCAATTTCTTCGAGAGCGATTCGCCGACCAATCTGACCGAGTTTTCCGTTTCGGAACTCTCCGGTTCGATCAAGCGCACCATTGAGACGGCCTTCGATCACGTCCGTGTGCGCGGCGAAATCTCCGGCTATCGTGGCCCGCATTCGTCCGGCCATGCCTATTTCTCGCTGAAGGACGACAAGACCCGCATCGATGCGGTGGTCTGGAAGGGCTCGTTTTCGAAGCTGAAATACCGCCCGGAAGAGGGCATGGAGGTGATTGCGACCGGCCGCATCACCACCTTCCCCGGCTCGTCGAAATACCAGATCGTCATCGAGCAGATGGAACCGGCCGGTGCCGGTGCGCTGATGGCGCTGATCGAGGAGCGCAAGCGCCGGTTCACGGCAGAAGGCCTGTTCGATCCGGCCGCCAAGCAGTTGCTGCCCTTCCTGCCCAGGGTCATCGGTGTCGTGACCTCGCCGACGGGGGCCGTCATCCGCGACATCCTGCACCGCATTTCCGATCGCTTCCCGGTTCATGTGCTGGTCTGGCCGGTCAAGGTGCAAGGGGAAGGCTCGGGCGATGAGGTCGCCAATGCCATCCGGGGCTTCAATGCGATGGAGCGCCACGGCGACATTCCGCGTCCGGACGTGCTGATTGTCGCCCGTGGCGGCGGCAGCCTCGAAGACCTGTGGAGCTTCAACGATGAGGCGGTCGTCCGGGCCGCTGCGGCGAGCGACATCCCGCTGATCTCCGCCGTCGGTCACGAGACCGACTGGACACTGATCGACTATGCCGCCGATGTGCGGGCGCCGACCCCGACGGGGGCGGCCGAAATGGCGGTGCCGGTGAAGGCAGACCTTGAGGCCCAGGTGGCGGCACTTTCGGCAAGGCTGTCCGGCGCCATGAACCGGCAGATGGACACGCGCCGCCAGAATCTACGGGCATTGGTGCGGGCGCTGCCCTCGCTCGACCAACTGCTCGCTTTGCCGCGTCGTCGCTTCGACGAGGCCGCCGCCGGCCTCGGCCGCAGCCTTGAACTCAACACGATGAACAAGCGCCGCAGCTTCGAACGGGCGGCGGCCAAGCTCTCGCCGGACATGCTGGCGCGGCGCCTCGTCGAGCGCCGTCAGCGGCTGGCGGAACGCTCGGCCCTGGCCGAGCGGATCATCGAGCGGCTGCTCGATCGCAACAAGGCCCGCCTCGACCGCTTCGATGCCACCTTGAACGCGGTGCCGGCGCGGCTGAAGGCGATGACGGAGCGGGCGCGCGACCGACTCGAAGGCCTTGGACGACGCGCAGACACGGCCGTGGTCGGCGATCTGCGCCGCGCCCGTCAGGCGCTGATATCGCAGGATCGTGTGCTGCAATCGCTCTCTTACAAGAATGTTCTTCAGCGCGGATATGCGGTGATCCGTGACGAGGCAGACCGGCCGCTGTCACGCGCCGCCGGGCTGTCGCATGGCCAAGCGATTGCGATCGAGTTTGCCGATGGTCGCGTTGCGGCTGTCGCCGGCGAAGGCGTCACGCCGCCGGAATCGACGGCGACCGCACGGCCTCAGGCCCAACCGCGACCGGCCAAGAAGTCTGATGCACCGACTGGGCAGGGAACGCTATTTTAGAGCAAAAGCCGCTGCCGGCGCACGCGCTGTCCCGGCCGAGCAGGCAGCCAAGTACGCGAAGCGAGACGCTGTGCTGCCCTTTTTTTGCCGAATGACGATAATATTTCTGGATCTTCACTCGCAATCGTCAAAAGAATTCTCGAAAAGCTGAAAAATAAATCCAGCGGTAGCCCTTGTTTTCGTAAGGGAAAAACCGCGAAATTTCGAAGAATTTTTTGCAATTTCGACTTTCGGTTGACTTTTCGAGACGTCTCGCATATATCTGGGTAGTCGATATTTGTTTGTCTGGCTTTGGTTACCGCGCTTCAGCGCTTTGAGCGAAACTTCCTTTCAAAAATCGTTATTCTGTCCGCAGCGCAGTCGCGCTGGGGGAAATCTATGCGCTACGAAAGGGTTCATCATGACCACTGGCACAGTAAAATGGTTCAATTCCACCAAGGGCTTCGGCTTCATTCAGCCTGACAACGGCGGCCCGGACGCATTCGTCCACATCTCGGCTGTCGAACGCGCCGGAATGCGCGAAATCGTCGAAGGCCAGAAGATTGCTTACGACATGGAGCGCGACAACAAGTCGGGCAAGATGTCGGCCTGCAACCTGCAGGCAGCCTGATACATCAGGGATCTGCTTTCCCTTGACCACGGATGTACTGGCACTGTCGAGAGCACGATCCCACGGAAGGTCAGGCAATGCGCCTGGCCTTTTTTGTTGCCCCGTCACGGGGTGATCCTCCGAAGGAGACCACATGGCCGACAACCTCACCAAATCCCGTCAGAACGCGGAAGCCGCCTTTGCCAAGACGCAATCGCAGTTTCTCGCCCGCGGTCGCGCGATCGACGAACTGGATTCGATCACGGCGGCGCGTGACGAAAAGACTCTTCGCCTGCGCGAAGCCCGTCTTGCCAAGGAACGCCATGACCGCGAAAGCGTGACGGCGGCCCTGCTCGCCAAGCGCGCACAAAAACCCTGAACACCCCCTGAGACACTGACTGGAGCAGAACTTGAAGTTTACCAGAGACAATGGACTTTCCGAGCGTCGCGGCACGGCCGCTGAAGCCAAGGCCGCACTTCTGCAGGCCTATAAGGCCGCCAAGGAAGCCGCCGAACCGCTGAACGAAGCCCGCCAGGCCGAGCGTCTTGCGCTCGCCGAAGCACGCGAACAGCGTCAGGCCGAACGTGCCCGCCTGAAGGCGGAAGAAAAGGCCCGCGCCCAGGCCGAAGCCGAAGAGCGCCAGGCTGCCCTCACGGCTGCCGCTCGCGCCGAGGTCGAAGCGCGCGAAGCCGCCGAAAAGGGCCGTATTTCCCGCGTCATCGATGATGAAGCCGCTCGCAAGGCTGAGCGCGACCGCCGCTACGCCGCCCGCAAGGCGCGCCAGGGCTGATCGACCCGCCGATCGTTCGGGCCGGAGCACTGCCGACCCGCGCGAAGGCTTTTCGTCGTTTTTTCGGACCAGACAACGCCGGACCCGACCACAGTCGGAACCATCGCTGCGGCCTATATTGCGCGCATTGGATCAATCCGGCGTGATGGTGCTGGAAAACCGACCATCGCATGACCACATGATCTTTGAAGCCAGACAGTCCCCAGACCTCTGGCATTCTGAAGGAGCACAATCATGATGAAGAAAGCAATGCTGGCAGCTGCCATCGCCGCAAGTCTCGGCGCTGTGTCTGCCCAAGCTGCGACCTATGTCGAAGCTCGCAAATTGAGCGCGCAAGAGGTTCTTTTCGGTAAGAGTTACGATGACAATGTCATGGCTGTTCGCGTCGTCGGAACCGGTGGGCGAGGCGACCGCGACGGCCGCGACGATCTGCCGTTGCAGGTCGTCTTTCCGACGGGCAACAGCCTGCGCATGGCCCAGGGTGAAGTGACCCAGGACGGGCATCTTGCGGCAGCACTGAAGACCCGCGGCATCGCAACGCGAAACGTTCTCTGGGTCCAGACCGCCGCCAATGGCGGCAAGATCGTATATTACCGCTGATCAGCGGGAACTTGATCTGAATGCCTCACCCTGGCGACAGGGCGAGGCTTTCGGTTGCGCTGAAGACGCGCAGGCGCCGATCAGGCCCATTCACCCTTGCGCATCACCGGCAGCTTGGATCCATCGGAGCGGATGCCGTCGATGTCCACCTTGTCGGAGCCGATCATCCAGTCGATGTGGATGAGCGAGGAATTGCCACCCTGCGCCTTGATCTGGTCCTGGCTGAGCGAGGCACCGTCGAGGAAGCACTTCGAATAGCACTGGCCGAGCGCGATGTGGCAGGACGCATTCTCGTCGAACAGCGTGTTGTAGAACAGGATGCCTGAGGCCGAGATCGGCGAGGAATGAGGCACCAGCGCCACTTCGCCCAATCGCCGCGCACCGTCGTCGGTGTCGAGCACCCTGTTCAGGACATCTTCACCGCGCGAAGCCTTGGCTTCGACGATCCGTCCCTCCTCGAAGCGCACACGGATATCGTCGATCAGCGTGCCCTGATGGGAAAGCGGCTTGGTCGAGGAAACATGGCCGTCCACCTTCAACGCATGCGGCGTGGTGAAGACTTCTTCGGTCGGTATGTTGGGGTTGCAGGTGATGCCGTTCTTCGCGGTAGAGGCGCCACCATGCCATTCATGGCCATCGGCGAGCCCCACGGTCAGGTCGGTGCCCGGTCCGGTGAAATGTAGCGCAGCGAAACGTTCGCCGTTCAGCCAGGTCGAGCGTGTCTTCAGTTCCGCATTGTGCTTCGCCCAGGCGGCGATCGGATCATCCCGGTCAACGCGCGAGGCGGCGAAGATGGCGTCGGCGAGCTTGCGCACGGCCTCTTCGGCGGAGAGGTCCGGGAAGACCAGCTTCGCCCAGGACGGGTTGGGATAGGAGCAGATGTTCCAGTTGATGTCGAAATTGGAGATGTGCTCCAGCGCCGGCTTGTAGGCGATGGAATTCGCCTTGTTGGTGCGGCCGACCTTTGTCGGGTCTTCGGAGGCGAGCAGCATGGGGTTGTCGCCGGCGATCGCGAGACGGGCAGCCCCGTTCTCATAGGCCTTGGCCATGCCGTCATAGAGCCAGTTCGACGCGCGGTCGAAGCTTGCGTCATGACCGTGACGATAGCGGGCAAGCGTCGTTTCCTCGTCGGAATAGAAGGTCGTGACCACGCCGGCGCCGGCGTTGTAGGCATGCGCCGTGATCAGCCGCACCAGCGGTACGGCGGCAAGCGGCGCGGTCAGCACCAGATCCTGGCCTTCCTGCAGCTGCAGGCCAACCTTGATCGCCACTTCGGCGAGTTTGTCGAGCTTGACGGGATCGATGGAGGCGGAGAGATCGGGGAGGGTCATCGGGCATTCCTGTTTTGCAAAGATAAGTCAGACTTAAGCGCAAAGGAGGCGAAGTCTAGACCACGGTCCAGTCTCAGGCGACCAGCGGCGCTGCAATCGCGCCGAGAGCGGTAAGCGCATCCTTCGGCGAAAGCCGCACCTGCAGGCCGCGCTGGCCGCCATTCATATAAACGAGCGCTTCCTCCAGTGCCGCCAGTTCGATCGCTGTCGGCACCTGTTTCTTCTGACCGAAGGGGCTGATGCCGCCGACGACGAAGCCGGTGAGCTTTTCCGCATTGGCCGGCTTCATCATCGCCGCCGACTTTCCGCCAAATGCGCTTGCCAGTTTCTTCATCGACACTTCCCTGTCGGAGGGTACGACGACGCAGACCGGCTTGCCGTCGAGTTCGGCCATCAGCGTCTTCAAAACCCGCGACGGATGCTCGCCGATCGCCTCTGCCGCCTGCAGCCCGATGCGCTCGGCATTCGGGTCGTAGTCATAGGTGACCGTGGTATAGGCGACGCCAGCCTTGTCGAGAAACTGCGTCGCACGGGTGGTTTTCGCCATGGCGTCAGGCCTTGAACGTCTGCTGATAGATCTCCGGCTTGAAGCCGACGACGAGCTTGCCGCCCACATCGAGAACCGGCCGCTTGATCATCGACGGCTGCTCCAGCATCAGCACCTTTGCCTTTGCGGCGTCGAGGCCTTCCTTGCGGTCGTCCGGCAGTTTCTTGAAGGTCGTGCCGGCCTTGTTGAGCAACACCTCCCAGCCCACCTTGCCGATCCAGCCATCAAGCGTTGCGGCATCCACGCCCTTGGCCTTGTAGTCGTGGAAGTCATGCGTCACGCCCTGCGATTCGAGCCAGGTCCGCGCCTTCTTCATCGTGTCGCAGTTCTTGATGCCGTAGATGGTGGTCATGCCGCATGTCTCCTGTTCGCGTTCGACGGATAGCAAGACCATGACGCGGCTGGCAAGCCGACCGCTTGGCCTCGCGGCACACCCGTTACAAAGTCTTTGCAGGCCCGGCATAAAACGGGTTGATCGATCGCGTAGAGCGAGCCAACCTGTGGCGTCGGAAGAGGATGCTTGATCATGGCGACCAACCACGCTTTTGCGGTGTTCGAAACGAAGAGTGGCACCTGTGCGATCGCCTGGACCGATGCGGGCATTTGCGGCTTTCACCTACCGGGTGACGAGTCGGAGCAGGCAGAGCGCGCCATTCGTCGGCACTTTACGCGTGCAGAGCGCGCGTCTCCGACCGCGGACATCGCAGTCGTCATCGATCGCGTGCGAGGCTACTTCGAAGGTGAACGCAGCGACTTCTCCGACCTGCGCCTCGACCTTTCCGCCCAGACGGAACTGTACCGCCAGATCTACCTGGCCACTCTTCGTCTCCGCTGGGGCAGCACGACGACCTATGGGGCCCTCGCTGGCGAGCTGGACCTTGGACAGGCCGGCGCCTGGACGATCGGTCAGGCCATGGCGAAGAACCCCATCCCGCTGATCATCCCCTGTCACCGGGTTCTGGCGGCGGGGCGCAAGATCGGTGGCTTTTCCGCCCCCGGCGGATCGGACTCCAAGCTGCGTATGCTGGCGCTGGAGGGTGTCGCATTGCCCGACGCGAACCCGGCCCAGCAATCCTTCGCCTTCTGAGAAGGGGCCAAGAAAAAACGGAGGGCGATGCCCTCCGTTTCACGAACCCATTGCAGACGAGGCTCTAGCCTCATTCCCACTCGATCGTGCCCGGCGGCTTCGATGTCACGTCGTAGACGACGCGATTGATGCCACGGACCTCGTTGATGATCCGGGTGGCAGCCCGTCCGAGGAATTCCATGTCGTAGTGGTAGAAGTCGGCGGTCATGCCGTCGACCGAGGTGACGGCGCGGAGCGCACAGACGAATTCGTAGGTGCGGCCATCGCCCATGACGCCGACGGTCTGGACCGGCAGCAGCACGGCAAAGGCCTGCCAGATGGCATCGTAGAGGCCGGCCTTGCGGATCTCGTCGAGATAGATGGCATCGGCTTCGCGCAGGATGTCGAGCTTTTCGCGCGTCACGCCACCGGGGCAGCGGATGGCAAGGCCCGGACCCGGGAAGGGGTGGCGGCCAATGAACGAATCCGGCAGACCGAGCTCCTTGCCGAGCACGCGCACTTCGTCCTTGAAGAGTTCGCGCAGCGGTTCGACAAGCTGCATTTTCATGCGCTCGGGCAGGCCACCGACATTGTGGTGGCTCTTGATCGTCACCGAAGGGCCGCCGGTAAACGACACGCTTTCGATGACGTCGGGATAAAGCGTGCCCTGGCCGAGGAAGTCGGCGCCGCCGAGCTTCTTGGCTTCGTCCTCGAAGGTCTCGATGAACAGGCGGCCAATGATCTTGCGCTTGGTTTCCGGGTCGCTCACACCTTCCAGCTCGCCGACGAACTTGTCGACGGCATCCACATGGATGAGGTGCAGGTTGTAGTGTTCCTTGAACATGGCAACGACATCGGCCGCCTCGTTCTTGCGCATCAAACCGTGGTCGACGAGGATGCAGGTCAGCTGATCGCCGACGGCCTCGTGGATCAGGAGCGCCGCGACGGAGGAGTCAACGCCGCCGGAGAGAGCGCAGATGACGCGCTTGTCGCCGACTTGGGCGCGGATCTGCTCGACCGCCTTCTGGCGATAGGCATGCATGGTCCAGTCGCCCTTCACACCGGCGATGTTCTGCACGAAGTTCTGGATGAGCTTCGCGCCATCGGGCGTATGCACGACCTCAGGATGGAACTGCACGGCGTAGTATTTGCGCGCCTCGTCGGCGATGAAGGCGAAGGGTGCGTTGGACGAGGTGGCGAGCACCTTGAAGCCCGGAGGGATCGCGGTGACGCGGTCGCCATGGCTCATCCAGACCTGGTGGCGGGAGCCGACAGACCAGAGGCCTTCAAAAAGGGTGCAATCCTGCTCGACCTCGAGGAAGGCGCGACCGAATTCGCGGTGATGGCCACCCTCGACCTTGCCGCCGAGCTGGGCGCACATGGTCTGCTGGCCATAGCAGATGCCGAAGATCGGAAGACCGCTGTCGAACAGCACCTGGGGTGCGCGGGGGCTGCCTTCATCCAGCGTGGAAGCAGGGCTTCCGGACAGGATGATCGCCTTCGGCTTCAAACGGTGGAAGCCTTCTTCGGCAGACTGGAAGGGGACGATTTCGCAATAGACGCCGGATTCACGGACACGGCGGGCAATCAGCTGGGTTACCTGGCTGCCGAAATCGACGATGAGGACGCTGTCGGGATGTGCTGTCTGGGTCATGGCGAGCCTTTAAAGAAAAAGGGCCGCTCTTTCAATGCCAGAATGCCCGGCACGCCTGGATTTTTTGCACCGCAGTGTTGCGGGTGGCATCAGAACCAGAACACGCCGTCTTCCAGCGCGGTCTGCAGGCCGTCGACAGCGAGCGCCAGCTTCTTGTCGATGATGTGCAGATACTGCGTCCAGTCGTCGATGTGGTTGACGTCGTGGCGCCCGTCGGAAATGCCGCGCAGACCGATCAGCGGCACGCCGAAACTCTGGCAGGCACGCAGGATCGCGAAGGTTTCCATCTCGACCATGTCGGCATCGATCGACTGATAGGCGGCGCCCGAGACGACATTGGCGCCGGTGGACAGGCTGGCCGCGGGAATGCCAGGAATGCGCAAGGGTAGCTCGACGGCGACCGGCAGGTCGAGGAATGGCGTCTTGCCCTTCTCGAACCCGAAGGCGGAGGCGTCCATGTCGCGATAGGAGACGGAGGAGACCTGGTAGACCTCGGCCTGGTCGAGCTTGGCCGAACCTGCCGAACCGAGCGAGACGACGAGATCCGGCAGATCGTCCTGGATGGCGAGCCGCGCCAGTTCCTTGGTCAGCACCACGGCCGCCTCGACCGGCCCGACGCCGGTCATCAGCGGCGAGATGCGGGTTCTGAGGAACACGCCATATTCGGCATCCGCCGCCATGACGAAGAGCACTTGTCTGCCGGCAATGGACTTCATCTCATAACTCATCCGGAAATCCCTTCCCGTCCGCGGATCACCATCAAGGTGCTGCTCATCGAGGCAATCAGCTTGGCCGGGCCGTCGGTCAGCGCATAGCCGCGCCCGTCGGCAACGATGATGTTGGACCCCGGCTTGGTGATTTCACCGCGGAACAGGAAACGTTCGCCCCGGCCCGGCGACATCAGATTGACCTTGAACTCGATGGTGAGCAGCGAGACTTCGGGCTCCACCACCGTATAGGCCGCGTAGCTGCAGGCCGTATCGAGCGCTGCCGAAATCACCCCCGCATGCAGGAAGCCATGTTGCTGGGTGAGTTTGGGATCGAATTCCATCTCGATCTCGACAACGCCCTGGCTGATGCGCGAAAGCTCCGCCCCCAGCGTTTCCATCGCGCCTTGTCGCGCAAAACTGCGTCGAATGCGCGCCTCGACGGTTTCAGGATCGATTTCTGTCATGCTTCATGCCCCTTCAGCGCGAAATTGGCACGCAGGAACAAGGCATGCAAGCTGCGAAGGGCTAGATTTCAGTTGAGCCAAGCGATGCTGAGATTGAGCAGGCTCGCGAATGCCACCCAGGCGAGATAGGGGACGAACAGCAGCGTCGAGACACGATCGACGGGCCGGGCCTTGATCATGAAGCCGATGATGGTGATCAGCATGCCGGCAATGACGATCAGACCGAGTTCCGGGTTCTGCAACCCGAAAAACGCCGGCGACCACAGCACGTTGACAGCAAGCTGGGCAAACCAGAGCTGCATCGCGACGGATTTCGGCGCCCGCATCCAGATCCGCGCGCCGGCAATGCCGATCAGCACATAGAGGGTCGTCCAGACCGGGCCGAACAGCCAGGCGGGCGGGTTGAAGAACGGCTTCTGCAGCGAGGCGTACCAGTCACCCGGCATGTTGCCGAGGCCCGAGATAAGCCCGGCGGTGACCACGAGGATAATGAAGACGGCATAGGTGAGAATGGTGCGCATGGTCACTAACTAGGGCAGCGGACTGCCCTTGGCCAGATGCGCATTATCCAACCATTCAGAGCCGGACAATATGCTGGTCCCAGGCGACGCGGTGCACGCGGTCGAGGAAGTCGCCGCGATACGAGGAGACAGCAAAACTCTCACGTGACGGTGCGATGCCGGCAGCGTCAGGGAGCACCGTTTCCGAAACCAGCCGACCGTCGCGCGCATCGAGCACGGCCCAGRGCCCGTTCTTCGGCGAGGCGATGCCGACCAGGCCCTGAGCGCGGTTGACGGCGATCGCGCCGACATAATTGCCGAGCCGGTCGGTGGTCGCCTCCGGCAGCGACACGAAAGAGAGCGCTTCCCCCTTGGAGAAATGCCCCACCAGCGGCGGCCGGTCGGTGCGCGGGCCCTCATACTGGCAGGCAAACCAGATCTTGCCGTCCTCGGCGATATCCAGATGGCGGGTGGAGAGCTGGCGCAGTTCGGCGGGCAAAGCGTGTTTCTGGATCAGATCGCCGCTCTTGGCGTCCACCAGCGCCAGGGACGGGTCCATATGGTCGAGATTGAGCTTGGTGCGACCGAAATCCGGATGGGTCTCGATGCCGCCATTGGCGATCACCAGCATGCCGTCAGCCGTCACCGTGATGTCATGTGTGCCGATGCCATGGGCCGGCACTTCGCCGACGCGCTCGAAACCCGACAGGCAGTCATAGATGCCGATCACGCCGGCATTGGCGTCAAAATCGTTCTCGCTGGCATAGAACAGCTGGCCATCCGGCGAGAAGGCCCCATGGCCGAAATAATGCCGCCCCTCCGGTGCCGCGATGATTTTCGGTTCGGCCCGGCGGGTGGTGTCGAAGATGACGGCAAAGGTGCCCGGTCGCCGGGCAAAGGCGACGGAGAGACCATTGACCTTGCTGTGGCAAAGCCCATGGATGCGGCCCGGCAATGCGATCTGCTCGACGAGTTCGCCCGCCTCGCTGACCAAGCCAATGGCAAAGCGGCCATCCGGCTGTTTCAGGCCGGAGGCATAGACGGCATCCGTCTGGTCGAGCGCGAAGGCGGCACGGGGCGTGAGACCAGCGACGAATGTCAGGCCCGCGGCCCGCAGAAAGGCGCGCCGATCAATCAGCGAAGAACCCGGCATCTCAGTCCCCGTCGGAGAAGGAGAAGCCGGCGGCAAGGCCGATCCCGCCGCCGAGATCGTTGTTGAGGCGCAGGATCAGGTCGCGGCTGTTGAGCAGCAGGAAGTCGAGTTTCGCCACCTGTTCGGGCGTTTCCAGCGCCTTGGCGACGTCGGGTTCGATATCGCCGGACACGCGCGATAGCGAATGCGCAACGAAGTCGACCGAGCTCACCACCGAACGATTGTCTTCGGCGAGCAGATCAACCATGCCCGATTGCGCCATCAGGTCGCGAATGCCTTCGATATTGGCCGTGATCGAGCGGAAGGTGTTGCCCGAGCGCCAGTAGATCGCCTGATGCGGCAGGGCCTTGCCCTCGGTGCCCTTGTAGAAGCTCTCGATGCGCTGGTCGCGCAGGGTTTCGGCCGCATGCACGAGCACGCCCAGCAGTTCCTTGGCAGCTTCCGCCTCGTCGCGGTAGACGGGGTTATCAGGCCCCGGCGCCTTCCAGGCGGCCTGGATGCCGTCCGGCTTGTCCCATTCGGTGGCAAGCTCACCACCCAGCCGCTGCAGGTTGGCAGCGATGGCAGCCCCATAGCGGCAGCGATAGCCGTCCTTCTCGGCGGTCAGCGTCTCGGCGCCGGTGCCGAAGAGCACGAATTCGAGCGCGCCGATGCCTTGCATGGCGACGCTCTTGTCTTTCAGTGTTTCCATCGACGTCGCGCTCTCGTCCGATTTGGCGAGGGCTGCCTGGACCTGTTTGAGGCCCGTGCTCTTGCGATCGGGGAAAAAGAGGATGCGCTCAAAACGATTGCCGTCCAGCACGGGGCCGACGCGCACGATCTCGATCCGCGACCAGGCATCCACGACGCCGCCAAAGGCTGTCCGTGCCCCGTCAAGGCTGAGCTGCGAGGGGGCGGCACACAAGGCGCCCATGGCCGACGTCATGGCGGTCGCGCTGTCATGGAAACGGTGATAGCCGGGGCGAATGAAGCCGTCGACGGCCTTCGCCATCACACCCGGCACCTTGGCGGTGTCGAGCACACTGGGGGTGATCGGGCTTTCCTGCGCCAGCGCCGGGGAAAGGCCGATGAGCGGCAGGGCCAGAAGCGTGGCGAGGGCGATCCGGGTAAAGGGTGTCCGCATCAGAGAGACTCCAGGAAAGTGATGAGGGCCTTGCGGTCCTGGGGGGCGGAAGCAGCGAAGAGATCCCGGGCCGCCGTCGCCTCCCCGCCATGCCACAGGATGGCTTCGGTGAGAGAGCGGGCACGCCCGTCATGCAGGAAGAAGCTATGGCCGTTGACGGTTTTTGTAAGACCGATACCCCAGAGCGGCGGCGTACGCCACTCTGTTCCGGTGGCGTCGCCCACAGCCTGCCCGTCGGCCAGGCCCTCGCCCATGTCGTGCAGCAGGAGATCGGAATAGGGCCAGATCAACTGGAAGGCCAGCGCCTTGTTGTCGGCCTTGCGGCTGGTGACGAATTTCGGCGTGTGGCAGGCGGTGCAGCCGCTTTCGTAGAAGAGCTGTTTGCCGCGCAAGACCTCTGCGTCCTCGACATTGCGACGGGCCGGCGGCGCCAGGGTCCTGGCATAGAAGGTGACGAGGTCGAGCACCGGGTCGGGCGCTTCCGTGTCGCCCAGGCGCGCCTGCACGCCGGTGGCACTGGCAAGACAGGCTGTCTGCTGAGGGGTGCAATCTCCGAAGGAACGCGGATCGTCCGGCGTCGAAATGCCGATATCGCCGGCAAAGGCGCTGGAACTCTGGTCGCGCACCGAAGCATTCTGCGCCTTCCAGCCGAAACGCCCGAGCTTGATTTCGCCCGTGCGATGATCGCGCGCCCGCGCCGCCTTGCCGGAAATGCCGTCACCGTTGAGGTCATCAGGATCGGCCAAAGCTCGAATGTCCTCCTCGGCAATCGCCTCGATCAGGCCGAGCCCGATCATCGGATTGGCAATGCGCGGCGACAGCGTCGTTGTCGGATCGAGCGGGCCATAGGCGAGGTCGGTGACCGAATAGGTCGGCTTGCGCAGCATCACCGTCTCGCCGCCCGAAAACGTCTCGACCTGTTCGTCATAGGTGATGACCATCCGTCCCTCAGCGGAAAGCCCCGGCACCGCCTGATCCTGCAACTGCCCACCATAAACCGGGTCAGGCAGGCTCATCACCTCCAGCCGCTCCAGCTTTGCGCGCTCGTCCGGCGTCGCAGGCGCGCGGGCGAGCCGCAGGAACATCGAGGTCGCATCGCGACCTCCCTCAGGCGGATGGCCGCGCCCGTCCTTCACATGGCAGCTCTGACAGGACCGTGCGTTAAACAGCGGCCCGAGGCCATCGGAGGCCTGGGTGGAGGAGGGGGAGGAGACCCAGAGCTTGGTGAACAGTGCATTGCCGAGCTTGAAATCCTGCTCTTGGGCAAAGGTAATGTTCGGGGCGAATTGCGAGAAGGCATCTCGGGATACGCCATGCTGCGAAGTGCCGGCACCGCCTTGTTTGATCTCGAAGGGTTCCGCTTTGGAAAAGTCGCCGGTCGGCTTGGTTACGGCCTGAACACGGGCAAGGTCTTTCGGGGAGAGGTCACTGCGGATCACCGCTTCCCCGGCACCCGACGGGATCGCTGTCGACATCAGCAGCACAAGGCCGGCAGCGAGAGCGATCGGAGCTTTCATCGGGGAGATCGGGCCGTTCTGATGGGAACGGCCCGCCTTTGCTTCTTACTGGAACACGGCGCCAGGATTATCAAGGCTGTCGGAACCTTCAAGCTCGATCGTGCCGAGATCCAGCGACGCAATGACGCGCTGGATGGTCTGGGTCTGGTCGATCAGTCCGTCGATGGCGGCCTGCACGGTGGCATTGCCCTCGGCATTGCCTTCGCCGATCATCTGGTCATAGGCTTCTACGGTTTCTGCGCGCTTCGCCATGGCATGCATCGCGTCCAGCGTCTTTGTCAGCTTCGCCTTCATCTCGGCATCGAGCGCGGGGTCCTTGGCGGCAACCAGTTCCGAGAGCGACGGACCGGTGAGCTTGGTGCCGTCGACGCGGGTATAGTCGCCGAGATAGGCGGACGCGATGCCGATGGCGTCGTTCAGGTGCGAGTTGTGGGTGTTGTCGGAGAAGCAGTCATGCTCTTCTTCCGGGTCATGCAGCAACACGCCGAGCTTCATGCGCTCGCCGGCGAGTTCACCATAGGAGAGCGAGCCCATGCCGGTCAGAATGATCGACAGACCCTTCTTCTCGTCGGCAAGCACGTTCTTCGTCGCCTCGCCTTCCGGCGCCCAGGCATCGACCATTTCCTGCAGGTCCTGCACGAGCAGCGTCGAGGCTGACTTCAGATAGTCGGCGCGGCGGTCGCAATTGCCGTTGGTGCAATTGGCCTTGTCGTAGTCGGTATAGGGGCGGTTACCCGCGCCCGGGCCATTGCCGTTGAGGTCCTGGCCCCAGAGCAGGAATTCGATGGCGTGATAGCCGGTCGCCACGTTGGCCTCGACGTCGCCGGCCTCGTGCAGGGTGTTGGCAAGGAAGTCGGGCGTGATCTTCGAGGCGTCGACCTCTTCGCCGTTGATCTTGATCTTCGGGTTGGCGATGACGTTCGCGACATAGAGAGAATTGCCGTCGCTTTCGGTGCCGTAAGCGGCATCGACATAGTCGATCAGGCCTTCATCCAGCGGCCAGGCATTCACCTTGCCTTCCCATTCGTCGACGATCGGGTTGCCGAAACGATAGACTTCCGACTGCTGATAGGAGGGGCGTGCCGCGATCCAGGCAGCGCGCGCGGCCTTCAGCGTCTCGTCGCTCGGCTTGGCGATCAGCGCGTCGATCGCGGCGTCCAGCGCCTTGGCGGTGATTAGCGCGTCCTGGAATTTCGCCTCGGCCAGATCGGTGTAATGCGTCAAAACCTCCTTGGCGGAGGGAGCGGCAAAGGCCGGCCCGGCGAAGATCGCAGCGGACGTGGCGAGCAGCGCGAAAGACGCGCCGAGGACGGATTTGCGGAACATGGTGTCTCCCTTCGGCGCCGACCTGGCGCCACGCTTTGAATGGACGCCATGTCTTGGCCGAAAATCAAACTGGTGTCAAACAGTCGAGTATAAGAAAGAGCGCAAAGTCCGGACCGTCTCTGGCCTCATTTGCGCCGCATGCGGCAGAAGAAGAAGCCGTCCGTATCCATGCTGGCGGGGCTCAGCGTCACCGTCTTGCCATCGGCCGAGCGTGGCGCGGGTGCGGCTGCACCAAACAGCCGCTTCCAGTCGTCGAGCACGGGCACGATTTCGAAACCCGGGTTCTTCTCGCAGAAGGCGCGAACCTGGCGGTCGTTTTCGTCGGGCAGAACCGAACAGGTCACGTAGACCAGCGAGCCGCCGGGCTTGACGAAGGCGGAGGCTTCCGTCAGCGCCTCGTCCTGCTGCGAGACCCGCTCCTGCAGATTGCGATCGGTCAAGCGCCACTTCGTGTCTGGGCGGCGGCGCCAGGTGCCGGTGCCGGTGCAGGGCGCATCGACGAGCACGTGGTCGAAACGCTCCTTCAGGCTGTCCAGCGCCTTGGCATTGTCGTGCACCTGGATGTTGTGTGTGCCGGCGCGCTTCAGCCGCTCGATAATCGGCGCCAGCCGCTTGCGGTCGGCGTCATAGGCGTGCACCTGGCCCTTGTTGTTCATGGCAGCCGCCATGGCGAGCGTCTTGCCACCACCGCCGGCGCAGAAGTCCAGCACCTGCTGGCCCTCGCGCGGATCGACGAGATCGGCGACGATCTGCGATCCCTCGTCCTGCACCTCGAACCAGCCCTTCTGGAAACTCAGTTCGGCAGTGACGTTCGGCAGCCGCGACGGGCCTTCGCCGGCCGGCACCCGCATGCCGAAGCGGGCGATCGGCGAGGCCTGTGCGCCGGATCGGTCGATGGCCTTCAGCACCTTGTCTCTGTTGGCCTTCAGCGTGTTGACGCGCAGGTCGAGGGTCGGGCGCGTGGCGAGCGCCTTGGCTTCCGAAAGCCAGTCGTCAGCGAAGGCCGCTTCGAAAGCGGGCTGGACCCAATCAGGAATGTCGCCCTGGATATGAAGCGGAGCGGTCGAGAGGTCGCGGGAGGAAAAGGCTTCAATCTGCTGGGCGGAGAGAGGGGCCGGCGCAAAGTTGTCGCCTTCGAAGCCGGCGGTGAGCGCCTCCAGCTCCATGCCCCATTGTCGCAGAAGAACGGCCCAGCCGAGGGCCTGCGCGCTGTCGTCGTCCATCAGCCAGGCGTGGGACAGCTTCATGCGAAGCGCGTCATAGACGATATTGCCAATCGCCGCACGATCGCCGGATCCAGCGAAGCGGTGTGCCAGGCCCCAGTCCTTCAGGGCATCGGCTACGGGACGGCGACGGGTCTCGATATCATTCAAGACTTCAATCGCACCGGCAAGACGGCCGCCCAGACGCATGGTCATTCTCCTTTGAAAGAAGAGTGCGTGGTAACGGCGAACCGAAGGAAGAGCAAGCACCAACCGAGATCGAGCAAACCGCCGTCCGGACGGGGAAGAGGCTCAGCTGATGATTTCGTAACAGACCTTGGCGTGGCCCGAGCGGACCATGCCGATGTTCTGGGCGGCAGCCTTGGAGAGATCGAGCACACGGCCGCGAATGAACGGACCGCGATCATTGATGCGCACCACGACGCTCTTGCCGCTTCGGGCATTGGTGACCTTGACCTTGGTTCCGAACGGCAGGGTTTTGTGCGCTGCCGTCATCGTGGCCGGGTTCATACGTTCACCGGAAGCAGTCTTCGAATGCAGGGCGTACCAGGAGGCACCACCGCAGGAGGACTTCGCATCTGCACTGTGAGGCGCGAAAGCACAGAGTGCAGCAATAGTTGCAACGGTGAAAATAGAGCGTCGGTTGATCGTCAAGTTTCATTTCCCTAGTCGTTGACACGAGCATTTTGTTGCGTGCTGACGGCTAGGCAGGGTCAAAAGTGGCAAAAAAGTGCCAATTGGTCATCACGAACTATTTCAGTCCGTAACATTCGTGATGAAGTCTTCCGGTGTCTTTACCTTAACAAGTGGTAAAGAAATAAGAAAAATTGTTTGATTCCAGTCGCAAACGCGGAATGATAATCCGGCGGAACTCAGGAAAGGTGCGTTCACGGAATCGGGAAAGAAAAATTTTCCACAGCCGTCATATTTGGTGCCTAAATTGTGGTGCGGGAGAGGCTGAGGCCCTGTCTTTCAGCCATTTTTGCCCCTCCGCACGCAAAGTTCGACCCTGCAAAACGGCTTTCAGGCCTTCAGGTTCCATGTGCCGGAGGCAAGTAAAGCCTCCAGAGACACATGGTAGTTAGGGAACTTGAAGTTGAATCCAAGCGCCTTGATCTTGGCGTTCGAAACGCGCTTGTTCTCGCCATAGAAGGAGCGCGCCATCGGTGTCAGTTCAGCCGTCTCAAACGCCTGTTCCGGCGGTGGCTCCATGCCCATCAGCCGGGCGGCCTCGGTCACCACGTCCTGCGGCGGGCAGGGCTCGTCGTCCGTCACGTTGAAGATGCCACCGGTGCGGGGACCGGCCAGGAACGCGGTCGCCTCGGCAATGTCTTCCACCCGGATGCGGTTGAACACCTGGTCCTTCTTCACCAGCCGGCGGGCGGTGCCATTGGCAAGGTTCATGAAGGTGTTGCGGCCTGGGCCATAGATGCCGGAGAGCCGGAGGATCGCAAGCGGGATCGCCTCGCGGTCGGCCAGGCTCTGCCAAGCCTCTTCCGCCTCGACCCGCTCCACCGAGCGTATAGAGATGGGTTTAAGCTCGGAAGTCTCGTCGACCCAGGCGCCCTGATGGTCGCCATAGACCCCGACGGTGGAGAGATAGCAGACCCATTCCAGTTTCGGCATGGCAGTCTTGAGGCCCTGTTCGCCGAATAGCCGCACCAGTGGGTCGCCTTCTGCCCCCGGGGCAATCGATTGGACGAGATGCGTGACGTCCTTCAAGGCTGCTTCAAGTTCTGGTGTAAGGCCGGTGCCATCAAAGACAAATGGTTCGATGCCGGCGGCGTGCAGGGAGGCCCCCTTCTCGGCGCTGCGCGTGGTGCCGGCGACAGAGGTGCCCTGGCCGCTCAACAGCCGGCCGATCGCCTTACCCGAATAACCGGCTCCGAAAATCATCATACGCATGCGTCAGCTCTCCATCATCCATTCCAGCCGGACTGTCTCGTCCGGTTCTTGCTCCATGCGCGCCGTTCGCAAAGCCGCGAAGCCTTGTTCGGACAACAGCCGCGACAGCGCCCACACGGCCATGCCGCGTACATCGGCAGAGGCATCGCCGAGCAGGGTTTCGCAGGCAGGTACCAGATCGGCAGACCCGGAATTCCCCGCTGCAATCAGCACGTTGCGCACAAAACGCTCGCGTCCGATGCGCTTCACCGGCGAGCCGCTAAAGTAGGTGCGGAAGGCGGCATCGTCCAGCGTCAGGAAGAAGGCGATCTCGGGCGCCTTCAGATCATCACGCGCCTTGAGCTTCATCTCGCGGGCGCTTGCAGCGAATTTATTCCACGGACAGGCGGCCAGACAGTCGTCGCAGCCATAGATCCGGTTGCCGAAGGCGGGGCGAAGAGCAGGATCGATCCGGCCTTTATGCTCGATGGTGAGATAGGAAATACAGCGCCGCGCATCGATCTGATAGGGTGCCGGGAAGGCATCCGTCGGACAGGCATCGAGACAGGCCCGACAGGAACCGCAGTGATCGCGCTCGGGCGTGTCGATCTCCAGCTCGGCCGTGGTGAACAGGCTGCCGAGAAACAGCCAGGAGCCGAAGTCGCGACTGACGAGATTGGTGTGTTTGCCTTGCCAGCCGAGCCCGGCCGCCGCCGCGAGCGGCTTTTCCATCACCGGAGCCGTATCGACGAAGACCTTCACATCCGCGCCTGCTTTAGCCGCAAAGCGCGTCGCGATCTCCTTCAGCCGTCCCTTGATCACGTCATGATAGTCGCGATTGCGAGCATAGACGGAGATGGCGGCCTTGTCCGGCTGGCCTTGCAGCAGGCGGGGGTCCTCGTCCGGGCCGTAGTTCATCCCGAACATCACGATGGAGCGCACATCAGACCAGAGCACACGCGGGTCGCCGCGCCTCTCTATTGTCTCTTCCATCCAGGCCATGGTGCCGTGACGCCCGGCCTCGACAAACTCAGCGAGTCGCCCTGGAGCCTCCGGGATGCTGTCGGGCAGGGTAATGCGACAGACGTCAAAACCCTGGGCGAGCGCTTCCGCACGCAGGAAGCGCGTCAGGCTGTCCCGCCGCTTGCTGATCTTCAGATCGCTCTGCGGCTCGTCCATGGTCTGGCCGTCAGAAGTCGAGATCGGCGTAGTGGGAAACCGGCGTGATGCCCCGGACGCGTTCGGTCAGCAGCGGGCGGAACGACGGCCGCGATTTGATCCGCTGGTACCATTCCTTGGCGACGGCAAATTCGTTCCAGTCGATCTCGCCGAGATAATCGAGAACCGAGACGGCGGCCGCCGCTGAAAGATCACCATAGCTCAACCGCTCACCGGCCACCCATTGGCGCGAACCCGACAGCCAGGTGAGATACTTCATGTGATGGCGGATATTGCCGCGCGCCGTGCGCAGCACCTTGGAATCGGGTGCGCCGCCGCCGAGACCATTGGGGATCAGCAGCTTGTGCACCCGCTCGCGCACCAAAGGCTTCGTCACATCCTGCTCCATCTTCTGCAGGAACCACTCGACCAGGCGACGGATCTCGGCGCGCTGGAACGGGTCTTCCGCAAACAGCCGCCGGTCGCGCTTCAACACGCCATGCGTCTCGTCGATGAATTCGGAAATGATCATGGGGCCGCAAAGGGCCCGCATATTGTCGTCGACATAGACGGGGAGCGTGCCAGCCGGATTGAACGCCAGGAACTCCTTGCGTTTCTCCCAGGTCTGCTCTTCCACCAGGTCCACCTGGAAGCCGTATTCGGCAAGCACCAGACGGATGAAACGGGACGCGGTGGACATCGAATGATGATACAGGGTCGGCATTGTGACTCGGATTCTCGGAATTTTTAAGGGCGCCAAACCGCGCTATCAGAGGCGACTGGTCATAATCTCGGCTTCCAAGCTATAGGTGCTTGGTTTCCGCAACACAAGCACATCACTCACAGCCTTCCCCCTGAAGGAGACCTCATGGAAGATCAGTCAATTGTAAGCGCGCTGGTGCTCGGCCTCATCGAAGGCCTGACCGAGTTCATCCCGGTGTCGTCGACGGCGCATGTCCTGCTCGCCGGCCATTTTCTCGGCTTCAAGTCGCCGGGCAACACCTTTGCCGTGCTGATCCAGCTGGGCGCGATCCTGGCGATCCTGAGCGTCTATTTCACCAAACTCCTGCAGATCGCCCTGTCGCTGCCCACAAGTGCGGCCAGCCGACGCTTCGTCGGCGCCGTGCTCGTCGGCTTCCTGCCGGCCGCCGTTATCGGCGCGATCGCCCATGATTTCATCAAGACGGTGCTGTTCGAAACCCCGATGCTGATCTGCGTCGTCCTCATCCTCGGCGGCATCGTCCTCTTGTGGATCGATCGCAAGCCGCTCACCCCGCGTTACCATGATGTCACCGAATATCCGCTGTCGCTGGCGCTGAAGATCGGCTTCTTCCAGTGCCTCGCCATGATTCCCGGCACCTCGCGCTCGGGCGCCACGATCGTCGGCGCGCTGCTGCTCGGCGCAGACAAGCGCTCGGCCGCCGAATTCTCCTTCTTCCTCGCCATGCCGACCATGGTTGGCGCCTTCGCGCTCGATCTCTACAAGAACCGGGATGCGCTGAGCTTCAACGATGGCGCCATCATCGCAATCGGGTTCATCGCCGCCTTCATCTCGGCGATCTTCGTCGTCCGGTCTCTCTTGGATTTCGTCTCGCGGCGCGGTTATGCGCCCTTCGCCTATTGGCGGATCGCGGTCGGTGCCATCGGATTGATTGCGCTGATCCTGGTGGGCTGACCCCACGGGCAACGCTCAAAGAAAAGGGCCGTTCGATACGGCCCTTTTTATGGAAGAATGATCAGTTTGTCGTCGGAATGGACGCCGTGCTGCACGGGTCGATCCCGTAGGCCGGCGAGCAATTCCCCTTGCGGGCGGCCACCGTGGTCGGCGCCACGAAGGAACCCGCGATGATCACCAGTGCCGCACATGCAAAAAACAGTGCGATGGACTTGCCCATGAAATGCCTCTTGAGACTGTCGAAATGAATGACCGGCGACTAAATCTCGCCCGGTACTGCGGGCGAGTGTTTACGCATTGCGATGACCGCCATCAATAGGCGATCTTGCTTTATCGACGGTTAATACGTGTCTTTCTTTAGCTGCGTCTTTTGTGCAACTCCGGCACAGGCGCAGCTTGAAGAAAAAAGGTTCAGGCAGCCTTGCCGGCGCCGGCATACTGGCCGTGCTCGCGATACTGCACGAGATAGGTCGGCAGGATCGAGGCAACGGCACCCGGTTCGATTCCGAGGCCTTCCAGCGTGCGGCCCTCTGCCTTGGCGGCAGCCGAGACGACATTGTCTTTCCGCAGCAGGGTGACCTGGTCGGGCGTGAGCGGCGGTGTGATCAGCGGAATGGCCGATGCAATGCTGCCGATCAGCGAGGCGATGCCAAAGGGCAGGGGAACAAGCGCCCGCTTGCGGCCGACCACTTCCAGCATGGTCTCAAGACACTGCTTGAACGTCATCACGTCGCGACCACCGAGTTCATAGGTCTTGCCACGTGCGATCGTGCCATCGACGGCGCGCGCCACCACTTCGGCGACGTCCTCGACATAAACCGGCTGGAACTTGGTCTTGCCGCCGCCGACCAGCGGCAGAACGGGTGACAGCTGCGCCATGGCAGCGAATTTGTTGAAGAAACCGTCTTCAGGGCCGAAGACGATCGATGGGCGCAGGATCGTCGCATCCGGCAGGATCGACTGGATTGCGGCTTCCGCGCGGCCCTTGGTGGCGGCATAGACCGAATCCGATTTGGCATCGGCGCCGATGGCAGAGATGTGGGTCAGCGTCGCGCCGACCGAACGGGCGGCTTCTGCGACAGCGCGGGCGCCAAAATCCTGGACGGCATCAAAGCCGTTGCGGCCGCTCTCGAACAGGATGCCGACGCAGTTGACAACATGGTCGGCGCCCTGGACGGCCTTGTCGACCGAGGCGCGGTAGCGAAGATTGGCCTGTACGAAGGAGATCTGGCCGACATTGCCGAGCGGCTGGAGGAAGCCGGCGAGGTCAGGACGGCGAACCGCGACGCGGATCCGGTAGCCGCGTTTCGCAAGCGCCCGCACCACATGCCGTCCGACGAAACCCGAGCCCCCGAAGACGGTGACGAGCGGCGGTTGGTTGGACAAGGTCATGGACGGGCTCCCCTGAACGGTGCGGCGCACGCGGCGCGTATGATATCGCGCCTCTCTTAGCCGAATCGCTTGGCCGGGGAAAGGGCAGATGAGGCCTTTGCCAGCGGGACAAAGAGCCTCAGGCCAAAAGCATCAGACGCCTTCGACGACCACCATCTCGGCATCGGCCACTTCCTGGCGGATCTTGGCGGCAATCTGGTATTCCGGCGAGTTGTAGCAATCGACCGCGGCCTGATGCGACGGGAACTCGATCACCACATTGCGGGCGCGAACCTGGCCCTCGAGCTGGGTATAAGCGCCGCCTCGAGCGAGGAAGGTCGCGCCGTATTTCTCGAAGGCCGGCTTGGCGGCTGCGACATAGTCCTTATAGCGCTCGGCATCGCGAATATCGACGCGGGCGATCCAGTATCCCTTGGCCATGCTGTCCTCCTCAGTAGCCTGCAATTAGTTCGATGTGCCGAGTGCCGTGTCCATCTCGGCCAGAATGGCGAGGGCTGCAGCCTTCGGGTCGGCGGCCTTGACGATCGGTCGTGCCACAACGAGATGGCTGGAACCGGCTGCAATCGCGTCCGCCGGTGTCATCACCCGCTTCTGGTCGCCATGATCGGCGCCGGCAGGCCGGATCCCCGGCGTGACGATCGCCATTTTCGGCCCAAGGATCTGGCGCACAGCACTGGCCTCTTCGGCCGAGCAGACCACCCCGCCCATGCCGGCGATGCGCGCCTGTTCGGCCCGCTTCAGGACGAGCGTGTGCGGATCATATTCATAGCCGGCATCCGTCAGGTCCTGTTCGTCCATCGAGGTCAGAACCGTGACGCCGAGCAGGCAGAGGCCCGATCCCTCGGCCGCCTTGACGGCGGCTTTCATCGCCTTCGGATAGGCATGCAGCGTCAGCATGGTCATGCCCATGCGCGCGATGTTCTCCACCGCCGAAGCGACCGTGTTGTCGATATCGAGCAGCTTCATGTCGAGAAAGACCTGCTTACCATCCTTGGCCAGGTCCCGGGCGAATTCCAGCCCGCCGGCAAAGGCGAGTTGATAGCCGATCTTGTAGAATGAGACGCTCTCGCCGAGCGTCGTTACGACGCCCTCCGCGTCGGCGACGGTCGGAACATCCAGTCCGACGATGAGACGGTGACGTGCGCTCAAGTTTAAGACTCCTGCCAGATCTCCATGGCCGTCCAGTCGCATGAGACGCGTCGGTCTGCAAGGGAGAAGGCGAACAGATTCCCGCCGCCGGCCGGTTGATCACAGCTGCGCGCGATCGGATGGCCGGACAGGTGGCATTTCAGCAGCGTACCGACGCCGCCGTGACCGACAAAGGCAATCGGCTTGGTGGCGTCATGGGTCGCCAGAACCCCGTTCAACGCGCCGACAATGCGCGCCTGCGCATCAATCGCCCGCTCCCAGCCATGATAGCTGGCGTGTGGATGCGCAAAGAACCAGTCGGCTGCCGCCTCGAACTCGGGCGGCTTGAGAAAGCCGGTGGCCGAGCGGTCGTTTTCATGCGTCGACGGTTCGATTTCGATCTGAAGGCCGGCTGCTGCAGCGAGGATCTCTGCAGTCTCGATCGCCTTGCGTTCCCCGCTGCTCACGACTCGCGTCAGTCGTCGCACCCAGCCTTGTTGTGCGCAGGCTTCGGCACGCGCACGCCCGATAGTCGACAGGCCCCAGTCGGGCACAGGCACGGCCGGATCGATCTGCACTTGCGGGTGGGTGATGTAGAGCCCGAACATCGGCGACGTCACGCCCGGCGGTAGATCCACAGTTGCGCTGGCGGAATGTTGCGCACGATGAAGTCGAAGTGCTGGATGTGATAGCGGTCCGGTTTGGCGATGACGGGCGAGACCGGGCCATAGGTGATCTGCACCACGGGTCGTCCGGCCGGAATGCGCGACAGCAGGTCATCGATCAGCCGGATACGGGCTTCCATCGGGAAGCTTAAGAGCGGCACCGCCGAGATGACGCTATCGAAGGTCTGGCCGGCAAGGGCGCCGAGCGTCTTTTCCAGGTCGAAGGCGTCGCCATGGATGAAATTGACGCCGGCATAGTCCTCGACCAGCCGCTCGTAGAAATCGCGCGAATATTCGACCGAAACGATTTTCTCCGGCGCAACTCCGCGCGCCAGGATCTGCTTGGTGATCACCCCGGTGCCGGGCCCGAGCTCGAGTACCGGTAGGCCCGACGTCAGATCAACGACGCTCGCCATCTTGCGCGCCGTGATGGAAGAGGTCGGCGCGATCGCCCCGACCTGCTTGGGCCCCTGCATCATGCCTTTGAAGAATCGGATTTCTTCGTCGAACTTCTTTCCGAACCGTTCCTTCAAGCGCAGTGCCATCATCGTCTCCGTTACTGACTGCAGTGACTCAACCCCTTAGCCGACTTTGGATCGAATTGTCGCAAAAACAAGATCAGATGACGCCGAGAGAGAAGATTCCGCGAAAAATTATACGCGCATCGGCATCAGGACATAGAGGGCATCGACACCGGCGGTGTCGCGGATGAGCGTCGGAGAGCCCGCGTCGGCCAGCATGAAGATCGCGTCGTCGCCCGATAGCTGGCTGGTGATGTCGAGCAGATATTTGGCGTTGAAGCCGATTTCCATCGCGTCGTTTTCATAGCCGACGGCCACTTCTTCCGTCGCACTGCCCGAATCCGGGTTGTTGACGGTGAGGAGCAGTTGGCCGTCCGACAGCGCCAGTTTCACGGCGCGGCCACGCTCCGACGAAATGGTCGAGACGCGGTCGACGGCGCGGGCGAAGGTCTGGCAATCGACACGCATTTCCTTGTCGTTAGCCTGCGGAATGACACGCTGGTAGTCGGGGAAGGTGCCGTCGATGAGCTTGGAGGTCAGGACGACCGAGCCGATCGACAGGCGGATCTTCGAATCCGAGATCTCGATGCCGATGATCAGATCCGGATTGTCGATCAGCTTCTGCAACTCGCCGACCGTCTTGCGCGGGATGATGATGCCGGGCATGCCTTCCGAACCCGAGGGCGCCTCGACATCGGCACGCGCCAGGCGGTGACCATCCGTTGCGACAGCGCGCAACTTCAGCGCGCCGGAGGCCTCGATCGTGTGCAGGAAGATGCCGTTCAGATAGTAGCGGGTCTCTTCGGTCGAGATCGCGAATTGGGTGCGATCGATCAGCATCTTGAAGTCTGCAGCCTTCATCTTGAAGGAATGGCTGAAGCTGCCGGCGGTCAGATCCGGGAAGTCGGACTGCGGCAGGCACTGCAGCGAAAACTTCGAGCGCCCCGAAGCGACCGTCATGGTGCCACCATCAGGCGTGGTGGCGAGCAGCACTTCCGAGCCGTCGGGCAGCTTGCGCACGATTTCATAGAGCAGATGGGCCGGAACCGTGGTCGCACCGGCCTGCTCGACCATGGCGGCCGTGCTTTCGGTGATCTCGAGATCGAGGTCGGTCGCCTTCATGTCGAGCGCGGCCCCTTCGGCCTTCAGTAGGACGTTCGACAGGATCGGGATCGTGTTGCGACGCTCGACCACACGATGCACATGGTTCAGCGACTTGAGGAGATTGGACCGTTCAAGAGTTATACGCATGGGACGCTACCGCTTTCGACGTGTCGTCATCCGGTTGCCCGGATGGAAGAAGGGCCGGCCTGACCCTGGGCCGGACGATGTGGACGGGCAAAATGGCAGGAAACGAACGGGAAAAGCAAGAGGCTCCAAGGTTTTCCACGCCTCGCCCCCAGGAAGCCTGCGGGAATGGTTTATGGCCGCGCGCCCTTGCCGAAGATCGGGGGGTGGAGGATAAAGGCGCCATGACAGATCATGACAAATCTGCGGCCCCTGCGCCGCCGTCCAAGCGCTATCGTCTGAACGACACGCTGGTCCCCGCACGCCCGCTGGAGCCGGCGCTCTATCTGGTCGCCACCCCCATCGGCAATCTGAGCGACATCACCTTGAGAGCCCTGGAGACCTTGGCTGGTGCCGACGTGCTCGCCTGCGAGGACACCCGCGTGACCCGCGTGCTGCTAGATCGCTACGGCATCGAAAACCGCCCTTATGCCTATCACGAATACAATGCCGACGAAGCCGGCGCCCGGCTTCTCGCCGCGCTCGACGCAGGCAAGTCGGTAGCATTGGTTTCGGATGCCGGCACGCCGCTCGTCTCGGACCCCGGCTATCGCCTCGGCCAACTGGCGATCGAGGCCGGCCATCGCGTCGTGCCGATCCCCGGGGCGTCCGCACCGCTGGCCGCTCTTGTCGGCTCGGGTCTGCCCAACGATGCCTTCCTCTTTGCCGGCTTCCTGCCCACCAAGGACAAGGCGCGGCGCGATCGGCTCAAGGAACTCGCCAAAGTGCCGGCCACGCTGATCTTCTTCGAATCTCCGCACCGCATCGGTGATACGCTGACAGCCGCTGCCGAGGAACTCGACGCCAGCCGCCCTGCCGCCGTTTGCCGGGAGCTCACCAAGACTTTCGAGGAATTCCGCCGAGGCACGCTGGGTGATCTTGCGGCGATCTATGCCGACAAGGCCGTGAAGGGCGAGGTGGTGCTGGTGATCGGCCCGCCGATGGCAGACGCTGCCCCCGATGCAGCCGATGTCGACAGCCTGCTCACCGAACTCGCCGGCACCATGCCGACCGCCAAGGCGGCGACCGAAGCTGCCAAGCTCACGGGCCTGCCGCGCAAGGACCTCTATCAGCGCCTCCTGGAACTTAAGGGGGCCGCATGAAGCCTGTCGGCGTGGATCGAAATCGCATCCGCGCCGAGAGGCTGGGCCGCTGGTCGGAAGTTCGCGCGGCGGTCGCCCTGCTCGTCAAAGGTTACCGTATCCTCGCCTTCCGCTATCGCACCCGGGCAGGTGAAGTCGACATCATCGCGCGGCGTGGCGATCTCGTCATTTTCGTCGAAGTGAAAGCGCGAAAGACCGTCTCCTCCGGCGTCGATGCCGTGAGCTGGGAGGCCCAGCGCCGTATTCACAACGCCTCAGATCATTGGATTTCCAGGCAGTCCGACGCGACAAAACTGTCACTTCGCCATGATATCATCGTGGTGCGGCCATGGCGCTGGCCAACCCATCTGCCGGGCGCGTTCTAGGTTCGTTTCGCCTTCGTTGTGAAAAACGCGAAACCCCTGTTTTGTGACAGCTGTGTCACGAAACGGTCAAGTCGCTGTCATCGACCGCGCCTAATGCAGGCCTCACCGCAACAACCGGTGGAGAGGATCTGTCCCATGATCAAGAAGATTTCCCTGGCCGTATTGGCCATGACCATGACCGCATCGACAACGCTTGCCGCGACCAACATCACCTGGTGGCACGGCATGGGTGGCCGCAACGGCGAAGTCATCAACGAACTCGCCCAGAAGTTCAACGCCGCCCAGAGCGAATGCGCCATCACGCCAGTCTCCAAGGGCTCCTATGAAGAAGCGCTCGCTGCCGGCATCGCCGCGTTTCGCTCGGGCGAACAGCCGAACATCCTGCAGGTCTTCGACGCCGGTGCCGCGACCATCATCAACGCCAAGGGCGCGACCATTCCGGCTGAAGACCTCCTGAAGGACAATGGCTTCGCCTTCGACCGCAACGCCTTCATCGAGGGCGTGCGCTACTTCTACGCCGATAGCGATGGCAAGTTCGTCGGCATGCCGTTCAACTCGTCGGCGCCGATCATGTACATCAACGACGAAGCCCTGAAGAAGGCCGGCGTCGAAGCTCCGAAGACCTGGGAAGAGTTCGAGGCGATCGCCCCGAAGCTCAAGGAAGCCGGCTTCATCCCGCTCGTCCAGTCGCAGCTCACCTGGCAGTTCACCGAGAACTTCTTCTCGCGCAACAACATCCAGTTTGCTTCCAACAACAACGGTTATGACAGCGTCGTCGACACGACGATCAACGTCACCGACGAGCGCCACGTCATGATGTATGACAAGCTCAAGGCCTGGTACGATCAGGGCCTGTTCGGCTATTACGGTGCTGCCTGGAACGACAACCAGAAGGTCTTCGAAGAAGGCAAGGCTGCCCTCTGGATCGGCTCGTCCGGCTCCTTCGGCGGCCTGCAGAAGACCGCGACGATGCCATTCTCGGCAACCTTCCTGCCCTATTGGGGCTCGATCGAAGGCGCTGGCGTCCACTCCTTCATCGGTGGCGCTGCCCTCTTCGCAATGTCCGGCAAATCGGCCGAAGAAAACAAGTGCACGGCCACCTTCTTCAACTTCCTGACCTCGACCGAGATCCAGAAGTTCTACCACCAGGCCACCGGTTACGTCGCCATCACCAATGCCGCTTACGAGCTGGCAAAGTCGGAAGGCTACTACAACGAGAAGCCGGCCGCTGAAATCGGCATCAAGCAGCTGCAGCTGCCGGGCGCCGAGTGGGACAAGGGCTATCGCCTCGGCTTCTACCCGCAGATCCGCTCTGTGATGGAGCGCGAATACAACCGCATCTTCGCCGGTGAAACCACCCCGAAGGACGCCATGGAAACGATCAAGAAGGAAGCCGACGAGCTGCTCGCCCGCTTCGCCAAGACGGCCGGCTGATCATCTTTGCCATGCCTGACGGATCCCGGGGGTGAACACCCCCGGGACTTTGCTTGAGAGGTTCCCGATGAAGCGCGTCCAGTTCAACTCGCGATACCTGCCATATCTGCTGCTTTTGCCGCAGTTCGTGATCATATCGATCTTCTTCTACTGGCCGTCCGCTCAGGCGATCACCTCGTCCTTCTACATCGAGGATCCCTTCGGCTTCGGCTCGAGCTTTGTGGGTTTCGCCAATTACACGGATGCACTTGCTTCGCCCGAATATCGCAAGATCGCCGGCTTCACGATCGCCTACAGCCTGATCGTCACGACGCTCGCTTTGTCGCTCGGCCTCCTGCTCGCTCTGAAGGCTGATGCGGTGATCCGCGGCAAGTCGGCCTACAAGACGCTGCTGATCGTCGTTTATGCCATCGCTCCGCCGGTCGCGGGCCTGATCGGCATGATGTTCTTCGATCAGCATATCGGCCCCTTCGTCAAATTCGCCGCGCTGTTCGGCTGGGACATGAAGGTGGGTCTCAACTATTTCGATACGGCTTTCGCCATGGTCGCGGTCGCCGTCTGGAACCAGATCCCCTACAATTTCATCTTCTTCCTCTCCGGCCTGCAGGGCATCCCGGCCTCTATCCGCGAGGCGGCAGCCATCGACTGCAAGTCCGGCACGCGCCGCTTCTGGACGGTCATCCTGCCGCTGCTCACCCCGACCGCCTTCTTCCTGCTGGTCATCAACATGACCTATTCGCTCTTCGACACCTTTGCCGTCATCGACGTCATCGTGAAGGACAAGCCGGCCAACAACCCGATCACGCTGGTCTACAAGGTCTATCTCGACGGCTTCCGCGGCAACGACCTCGGCTCGTCTTCTGCCCAGTCCGTTATCCTGATGCTGGTCGTGCTGGTGCTGACCATGATCCAGTTCCGTTTCATCGAACGCCGCGTCCATTACGGTTGAGGAGAGCGCCATGTACCGCACCAAATTCTTCGACCATCTGATCCTGATTGCCGGAGTGATCTTCATGCTCGGGCCGCTGGTCGTAGCCTTCACCACCTCGACCCATTCAGCCGCCGAGATCCATTCAAGTGGCCTCACTCTGGCGATCGGTGACCATTTTACCGAAACCTATGACAAGGTCCTGTTCAAGAGCGGCGGCTTTACCGGCCAGGTCACCGGCACGACCATGGCGATGAACTCGCTGATCCTCGGTCTGGGCTTCGCCATCGGCAAGATCGTGCTGTCGATGCTCGCCGCTTATGCCATCGTCTATTTCCGCTTCCGTTTTGCCACGCTCGCCTTCTGGCTGATCTTCACCACGCTGCTTCTGCCGCTCGAAGTGCGCATCATGCCGTCATACAAGGTGATGAGCGATCTCGGTCTCTTGAACACCTATCAGGGCCTGATCCTGCCGCTCCTGGCCTCGGCCACCGGCACGTTCTTCTTCCGCCAGTTCTTCAAGTCCGTGCCCGACGAATTGCTGGAGGCCGCCCGCATCGATGGCGCCGGCCCCTTCAAGTTCTTTATCGACGTGCTCCTGCCGCTGTCGCGGACCATGATCGCCGCCGTCTTCATCATCATGTTCGTCTATGGCTGGAATCAGTATCTCTGGCCCATGCTGATGACCACCGACGAGGGCTTCTACACCCTGATGCGCGGCATCAAGCAGATCCTTCAGGTCTGGGTCGGCGCGCAGATCCCTGATTACAACGAAGCCTTTGCCATGGCCGTGCTCGCCATGCTGCCGCCCGTGCTGGTGGTGGTGGTGTTCCAGAGCTGGTTCATCAAGGGTCTCACCGAAACCGACAAGTGAAAGAGGAGCGCATCATGGCTTCCATCGACATCAGCAAGGTCTCCAAGATCTACGACAAGGGCGGCGCGAAGGCCGTCGATGCGGTCGACATCCAGATCGCCGACGGCGAGTTCATCGTTCTGGTCGGCCCCTCAGGTTGCGGCAAGTCCACGCTGCTGCGCATGGTGGCAGGCCTCGAAGGCATTTCCGAGGGCACGATGTCGATCGGCGACAGGGTCGTCAACGAGGTCGAGCCGGCGGACCGCGACATCGCCATGGTCTTTCAGAACTATGCGCTTTATCCGCACATGACGGTCTACGACAATCTCGCCTATGGCCTGAAGAACCGCGGCACGCCGAAGGAAGAGATCGTCGCCCGAGTCGCGGAAGCAGCCCGAATGCTGGAGATCGAGAAATATCTCGACCGCAAGCCCCGCGCGCTCTCCGGCGGCCAGCGCCAGCGCGTTGCCATGGGCCGCGCCATCGTGCGCAAGCCGGCGGTCTTCCTCTTCGACGAGCCGCTGTCCAACCTCGACGCCAAACTGCGCGTCTCGATGCGCGGCGAGATCCGCAAGCTGCAGAAGCGCCTGAAGACGACCGCGATCTACGTCACCCACGACCAGCTGGAGGCGATGACGCTGGCCGACCGCCTCGTCGTTCTGAACGGCGGCGTGATCGAGCAGATCGGCACCCCGCTTGACGTCTACAACCGTCCGGCCTCCACCTTCGTTGCGAGCTTTATCGGCTCCCCGGCCATGAACCTGCTCGACGGTGTCGTCGAAGGCGGGCGACTGTTTGTCGGCGTTATGCCCCTGGAAATCCCGGGTCGTCTGCCGGAAGGTCCGATCCGCATCGGGCTGCGCGCCGAGGATCTCGTCGACGCCGAAGCCGACGACGCCCAGCTCGTCCTGGCGGTCGATTATGTAGAGGAACTCGGGGCGCAACGTCTGGTCCATGGTTTCGTCGGCGAACAGCTGCTGACAGTGATCGTCTCGCCGAACGCCCCCCTTACAGAGCGTTTGCCGGTCAAGATTGCCGCCGAAAAGCTGCATTTCTTCTCGGCCGAGACCGGCAAGCGGATCGAACCGGCAACCACCGGCGAGACGCCGGCGCCTGTCCGTTCTCAGCCGGTCCCGAGCTTTGCCTGACGGTTCCGGATAGATCGCATTTGAACGATCTGCCAAACCGGGTTTTAGCGCTTCCTTGCTAGCGTGCCCCCCGACTTGTACGAATGGGGGACGCCATGCCTTTGAAACTTCTCCTGGCCGGAATGGCCGGTGTCATGCTGGCCGCGCCGCGCCGCGGGATGGATGATCTACCCCCGGTGGTCGCCGCCCATGGCGATCATCTGGCCCTCAAGGCAGCCCCGATCAATCCAGAATGGATCATTCGCGGCACACCGCTGGCCCGCTTGGGCGAGCACTCGACCAGCACCGACGAGGCAAGTTCCACGGCCGTCTGGGACTGCACGGCCGGCGAGTTCCGCTGGTTCTTCGGCTGGGACGAGACCGTCGTCATCCAGGAGGGCGAGGTGCATGTGACGGGCGAGGATGGCAGTCAGCGTCTCCTGCAGGCCGGCGACATCGCCTATTTCCGCGGCGGGACCTGGGCCACCTGGCGGGTTGACAATTATGTCCGCAAGGTTGCCTTCCTGCGCAAGCCCTTTCCAGGGCCGCTGGCAACCCTCTACCGTCTGCGCAACGCGCTGCGCCAGGGCAAGTTTTCCGCCCTCTGAACGGAGCGCGCCATCAGCAAAATTCAAGCATGCCGCCGTTGCTATCAAAGGCGGCTCAGCCTAAATCTGCCTTGCTTTTGAACGAGGACAGACCCCATGGCGAAAATCACCAATGTCGCGGTCCAGATGGACCACGTCTCCACGATCAACATCGCGGGCGACTCCACCTTCGCCATGAGCCTGGAGGCGCAGGCCCGCGGCTACAAACTGTTCCACTACACGCCCGATCGGCTCACGATGCGCGATGGCAAGGTGTACGCCACGGTCGAGCCGATGGAACTGCGCGACGTCAAGGGCGACCATTTCACTCTGGGTGCGCCGGAGCGGATCGACCTTTCGACGATGGATGTCGTGCTGCTGCGCCAGGACCCGCCCTTCGACATGGGCTATATCACCTCGACCCATCTTCTGGAGCGCATTCACCCGAAGACGCTCGTGGTCAACGACCCGGCCTGGGTGCGCAATTCGCCGGAAAAGATCTTCGTCACCGAATTCGCCGACCTGATGCCGCCGACCCTGATCACCCGGGATCCGGCCGAGATTGCCAGGTTCCGTGAAGAACAGGGCGATATCATCCTGAAGCCGCTTTACGGCAATGGCGGCGCCGGCGTCTTCCACTCCACCCGCGACGACCGCAACTTCTCCTCGCTGATGGAGATGTTCAACCAGATGTTCCGCGAACCCTTCATCGCCCAGGGCTATCTGCCGGCCGTGCGCAAGGGCGACAAGCGCATCATCCTCGTCGACGGCGAGCCGGTCGGCGCGATCAACCGCGTGCCGGCCGAACACGATGCCCGTTCCAACATGCATGCGGGCGGACGGCCTGAGCCCACGGAACTGACGGCCCGCGAGCGCGAAATCTGCGCCCGCATCGGCCCCGCTTTGCGTGAACGCGGCTTTCTCCTCGTTGGCATCGACGTGATCGGCGATTATATGACCGAGATCAACGTGACCTCGCCGACCGGCCTTCGGGAAGTCAAGAAGTTCGGCGGCGCCGACATCGCTTCGCTGCTGTGGAACGCCATCGAGCAGAAGCGGGGCTGATCCCAACCACCTGAATCGGTTGCAAAAGTTCACGAGGCGTTCCGCTCGTGCAACCGGATGCAACCCGAGGCTTACCAGCGGATGCGGATGTTCCGCAAATGTTCTTGCTATTTGCTGCGCCTTATGCGAGATTGTTCCCGTCGCCACACGCAATATGAAGTTGTAACGGCGGTTTCAGATCGATCGGCGAGGGCGGGCAATGGTAGCGCGTGTCAGTACGGTTGCATTCCAGGGCATCGAGGGTGTGCCCGTCGACGTCCAGGTCATGGTGGCGCCCGGCAAGGCCGGTATGCAGATTGTCGGTCTGCCAGATAAGGCGGTGGCCGAAAGCCGCGAACGGGTGCAGGCAGCGCTTCACGCCTCCGGCCTCTCCCTGCCGCCCAAGAAGATCACTATCAATCTGGCGCCGGCGGACTTGCCCAAGGAAGGCTCGCATTTCGACCTTCCCATTGCGCTCGGACTGATGGCAGCGCTCGGCGCCATTCCGGGTGACGCCCTCTCCGGCTATCTCGTCATCGGTGAACTCAATCTCGACGGCACCATCGCCCCGATCGCCGGCGCGCTTCCGGCCGCGATCAGCGCCAATGCCGTCGACAAGGGCTTGATTTGCCCGGCCGACAGTGGTGCTGAAGCCGCCTGGGCAGGCGCCGAGCTCGATATCCTCGCGCCGCGCAGCCTCATCGGCCTCGCCAACCATTTTCGCGGCACCCAGATCCTGTCGCGACCGGAACCGTCCGTGCGGGCATTGCCCGCCAACCTGCCTGACCTCGCCGACATCAAGGGCCAGGAAAGCGCCAAGCGTGCGCTCGAAGTGGCGGCGGCCGGCGGCCATAATCTCTTGATGGTTGGTCCGCCCGGCTCCGGAAAATCCATGCTGGCAGCAAGGCTCCCCTCGATCCTGCCGCCCTTGTCCGCGCCCGAATTGCTTGAAGTCTCGATGATCCATTCGATCGCCGGGCAATTGTCGGGCGGCAAGCTGTCCGATCGACGTCCTTTTCGCACCCCGCACCATTCCGCCACCATGGCAGCCCTTGTCGGCGGTGGGCTGAAGGCGCGCCCGGGGGAGGCGTCGCTTGCCCATCACGGCATTCTCTTTCTCGACGAACTGCCGGAATTTGCCCCGCCGGTGCTGGATGCGCTCCGCCAGCCACTCGAGACCGGCGAATGCATCATCGCCCGCGCCAATCACCGCGTTTCGTATCCCTCCGATTTTCAGCTGATTGCCGCGATGAATCCCTGCCGCTGCGGCATGGCGGGGGAACCGGGCCACGTCTGCGCCCGGGGCATTCGCTGCCAGACAGAGTATCAGGGCCGCATTTCAGGCCCCCTGATGGACCGCATCGACATCCGCATCGATGTGCCGGCTGTCTCGGCCTCAGATCTTATCCGTCCGGGGACAGCCGAAAGCAGCGCCGATGTCGCCCAGCGTGTGGCTGCAGCCCGCAACCGCCAGCGAGAGCGCTTTGCCCGGCTCGACCTGCCATTTTCGACCAATGCCCGCTGCTCGACGGCCCTCATTGAAACGCTGGCCGAACCCGACCCCTCTGGCCTCCAGCTGCTGCGTGACGCGGCCGACAAGTTCCGCTTTTCGGCCAGGGGCTATCACCGTGTGCTGAAGGTTGCTCGCACCCTGGCGGATCTCGACGGGGTGGAAATCTTGGGCCGCATCCACCTCGCCGAAGCGATTTCCTACCGTATTGCTTCGGAGCGGCTGGCCGTGGCGGCATAGCTGAGGCCGGACGGCAACCAAGGGGCATGAGGAGGAGGAGATGGAAACGAAGGCAGGTTCCTGAAGACGCGTGAATATGGTGAGAGGGCGCCGTCGGAACAGGCACTAGGGAGAGATGGTCAAGCCGGCTAGGACGCCTCGTTGGGCCTCAGCATGTCGGTTGGCAGGGAGATGCGGATAACTGCACCGGTGTTGGGATAGCTCATCTCGGCCTCGCCGCGCACGCCGGAAATCACCCGCTTCATCAGGGTGGAGCCGAAGCCGCCGGCGCCCGCTTGCGGCGGCGTGGGTACGGGACCGCCGGTCTCTCGCCAGTCGATGACGAGCCGACTGTCGCCGTCAGGGGACTGCTCCAGTCGCCAAGTCAAGTCGATCTGGCCGGTGCCTATGCTGAGAGCGCCATATTTTGCGGCATTGGTGCCGAGTTCGTGCAGGATCAAGCTGAGCACGACGACCGTCTGTCCGCCGATTGGAACTCTGGGACCAGAGGCGGAAAAGCGCGGCGTACCGACGATTGCGAAGGGTTCGAGCGCCTGGAAGATGACGGACTGCAGGGAGGCGTCCTCACCCTCGCGCAGGCCCCGCAACAGAAGGTTCGAGCGGCCGAGCGCGGTTAGCCGGTCGCGCAGCCGAGCGGCCAGTTCCTCGGCGCTGGAGGCGTTCTTCAGCGACAGGCTGATGATGGCGTTGATGGTAGCGAAGATGTTTTTCAGGCGGTGGTCGAGTTCCTGCGCCATCACCTCCTGGCCATCCGCCAGCCGCTGGGTTTCCTGCCGGGCCGCGATCTCCGCCCGATAGGCGGCCATCATCAGATGGATCAGGGTAAGGTCGGTGACGATGACGAAGACATAAAGACCCATCGCCACCAGCGTGCCGGCGGAGAAGTCGAAACGATAGGGCGTGATGAAGAAGTACCAGGCGGCGAGACCAGAAAGGATGGAGACAACGATCCCCTGGCGCACCCCGAAGACGAAGCCGCAGATGACGACTGCCGGGAAGAAGGTGAGAAAGGGAAAGCCGATCGGCATCAAGGGATCCAGCCAGGCCCGGAGCACAAGGGCGACGAGGAAAACCACGAGGCTCGCACCATAGGTGACGACCTTGTCCTTGCCAGACAGCGTCTTCTGAACTGCGGCGAAGGCCGGCAATGAATCGAAGTGCGAGCGCATGAGCCTCTTTGGTCTGATGGAACAGCGTATGAATGAGGGGTAATATATGAGATTCAAAGACAGGACCCTAGCTGAGCCGTCCGCTGGCGACAACCCGCCATAACCGCATCCTGCCGCGGGTTACGGTAGCCCAGTTCAGGGGCGAGGTCTGGCGTCTGGACGGAAGGCGTGGGCTGGGACGGCACCTGGCGTCCGGAAGCCCTTGATGCGGCGTTCAAGTCCCCAAAACCCTGCTTAGAAAAGCAAGGGGTAGGGGGCGGGCGGGCGTGTCGCGTGAAGACACATGGAATGCGAGCAGACGCAGCGGCACGGCTGCGTCTGCCCGTCAAATTATTCGCCCAGCCCGGCAAACAGCGCGGTCGAGAGATACCGTTCGGCAAAGGAGGGAATGATCACGACGATGGTCTTGCCGACATTCTCGTCGCGCTGACCGACCTTGATTGCGGCTGTCAGCGCCGCACCCGAAGAGATGCCGACCGGTACGCCTTCAAGGCGGGCGACGAGGCGCGCGGTCTCGAAAGCCTCGTCATTGGTGACGGTGACGACTTCGTCATAGATCTTGGTGTCCAGGATCGCAGGCGCGAAGCCCGCGCCGATGCCCTGGATCTTGTGCGGACCCGGATTACCGCCCGAGAGCACGGGGCTGTCGGCGGGCTCGACCGCGATCACCGTGACCGAAGGCTTCTTCGCCTTCAGCACCTGACCGGTACCGGTGATGGTGCCGCCTGTCCCGATGCCGGAAACGAGGATGTCGATTGCGCCATCGGTGTCGTTCCAGATTTCCTCGGCCGTCGTCTTGCGGTGGATTTCCGGATTGGCCGGGTTCTCAAACTGCTGCGGGATGATCGAGTCGGGCGTGGTCTCTGCCAGTTCCTGCGCCTTGGCGATCGCGCCCTTCATCCCCTTGGCGCCTTCGGTCAGCACCAGTTCGGCCCCGAGCAGCGCCAGCATCTTGCGACGTTCGATCGACATGGTTTCGGGCATGGTGAGGATCAGCCGGTATCCCTTGGCGGCGGCGGCAAAGGCGAGTGCGATGCCGGTATTGCCCGAGGTCGGCTCGATCAGGGTCGTTTTGCCGGGCACGATCTTGCCCTGGGCTTCCAGGCTTTCGATCATCGCGACGCCGATACGGTCCTTCACCGAGGCGATCGGATTGAAGAATTCGAGCTTGGCGAGCAGATGCGCCTTGACGCCCTTTTCCCTGGCCAGCTTGTCGAGCCGCACAATGGGCGTGTCGCCGATCGTCTCGGTGATCGATCCGTAGACCCGTCCGCGGCCTGGTTTCTTGGCATCCGTCATGTTTCGTCTCCCTGCAGGATTCTTCGTTGGCAGCAAGATAGGCGCAATGTTTCCCGCCTGCCAGAACCCTTTCTTCGCGCAGTGTTTGAAAAGGGAAATATTCCTCCGCAGCGCGCCGTCCATGCGGTTGGATCCGGCCGCCCGCGACTTGAGTCCATCACCTGTCGGTCAGACCGGCCGTGTGGCGATATAGGCGGCGGTCCCCGCGAGGATGCCGGCGGCACCCCGGTTCAGCAGCTTGAGCGCCGAAGGCCGTTTCAACAGGTGCCGCGCTTGGGCCGCGAGCAGGATATAGGGAATGAGCACGGCCATCAGCACGGTGAAGGTCAAGCCGATCAACACCAGATAGTCGAAGAGCCCGATGGCGCCGAGTGGCAGGAGGCTCGGCGCCAGCGCGATATAGAACAGCATGGTCTTCGGATTGCCGAGTGTCACCAGGAGGCCGGACAAAAAGGAGCGTCCCGCCCGGCTTTCCTTGTCGGCGGTCACCGATTGCGACAGAAGCCCCGCCGTCCAGAGCTTATAGGCGATATAGACGAGATAGAGGGCCCCGATGAACTTGATCACCAGGAACACCGTAGTGAAAGTCTTGGCGACCAGCGCCAGGCCCAGGATCACAGCGGTCAGATAGACGATATCGCCAAGGATGAGGCCCAATCCCATGAACAGGGTCGGTCGGAAGCCGGAGCCCAGCGCCCGCGCGACGATCGCCGTCATGCCGGGTCCGGGAATGGCCGCTGCAATGAACAGCGCGCCGCAATAGGCGATGATCGTGGCAAGTGTCATGATGGCCTCCGTCTCCAGGGCGATGTCATAATCCTGGCAAGCAAGACTTGCAACGGTGACACATTCGCGGTTGCCGCAGACCGGGGCGCGACCTTAAGTGACGCCAACGCCCTGGAGATCGCCTGCATGCCAAGTCTCACCGCCTTTGCCGCCTTCGCGCTCATCTGCCTCGGCATGGTGCTGACACCCGGCCCCAACATGATCTATCTGGTCTCGCGCTCGATCTGCCAGGGGCCACTGGCGGGTCTCGTCTCGCTGGGTGGCGTCGCCCTCGGTTTCGTCGTCTACATGTTTCTGACTGCGCTCGGCCTCACGGTCCTGTTGCTCGCGGTGCCCTTGGCCTATGAAATGCTGAAGATCTGCGGCGCGCTCTATCTCCTCTGGATGGCTTGGCAGGCGCTGCGCCCTGGCGGCCGTTCACCCTTCCAGGTCCGCGATCTCCCGGTCGACAGCCCGCGAAAACTCTTCGTCATGGGCTTCGTCACCAGCCTGCTCAATCCGAAGGTGGCCATCCTCTACATGTCGCTCCTGCCGCAATTCGTCGATCCGGCGCTTGGCAGCGTCTTTGTCCAGTCCGTCGTCCTCGGCTTCACCCAGATCGTCATCAGCGTAACCGTCAACGCGCTGATCGCGCTTTCCGCCGGCTCGATCGCACTTTTTCTCGCCGGTCGTCCTTTCTGGATGGTGGCGCAACGCTGGCTGATGGGCACTGTGCTGGCAGCCCTTGCGCTTCGCATGGTCACGGAAGCGCAGCGCTGATCGTCAGAAGATCGGCCGCATGAAGCTGCGATCATAGCGCAGGATGCAGCGTGTTTCCTCAGCATAGGCAAAGGCAGCCTGGCATTCGGCGTCGGCTGCCATCGCTTCGCGATAGGCCTCGTAGGCCGCTAGCGACGGGAAGCTGAACAATGCGAGGGCGATATCGTTTGCCCCTTCATGCGGCAGAAAATAGCCGTGATGCGTGCCGCCCAGCCGGTTGACCAGGGGAATCCAGAGCTTGGCATAATGCTCGAATTCCGGGAGCTTGTAGGGGTCGATGACGTAACGCAGGCTGCAGGTGATCATGCTGGTCGAACCTTTCTCTGGAGTGGGGCAGTCTTTCTGAGCTAAGCACGGGCTCGTCATGCGGGCAGTGGTTGGGGCCGGCGTACCAGTCGCCTCATCGCCGGCATCGTGGCAAATGCAGGTGAGCGGCCATCAAAAATCAGCCATTGGCGAAAGCATGATGGGCGTGGATATGGCGGAGGCAGCAATGCCCCTGATCATCAGGGCGCAAGATCCGTCAAAAGGCTTGGCCTCTCCGATCCATCCAAGGCGATCCGTCGGGAAGAACACGTCGACGCGATCCGGCAGGACGCCCATGGCGGCACGGATTTCTGACAGAAACGGAATCCGTCGGGCGGCGATATCAAGCAGGTGCCAAGTGTCGCCATCGATCTTCCAGGCAATGACGGCGTCGAGGGCGGGCAGATGACTGATCCGGATCTTTGCATCGAACAGGGCATTGAGCAGAAACATCTCGGCCTGGCGCTGCACGGCAAACACCTGGGAAACCGGTTGGCGATGGGCGAGAATGCGTGCGATCAGCTGAACGTCGGCAGGCTTCTCCAGGTCGAGATCGCGCGCATCGACCTTGATTGACCCGCTTTGCGGCAAGTGTCCGCAAATTCGAAACTGCGGCAGAACTTGAAAACCGAAAGCACGATAGAGGTCAGGTTTGTCCGTCAGGAGAATGCCGGCCTCGAACCCCTCAGCGTCGGCCCAGGCAAAGGCGCGGTGCATGAGGTCGCGATAGAGACCGCGTCCACGATAGTCAGGGCGAACGGCACCCGATTGATACCCTGCAGCCCTGACGACGCGCCCGTCGATCACAAGCGGCATGGCAAACGCCGAGAAATTGGCAATGCAACGTCCGGCCCCGTCGAAATAGCCAAACGGCATCGACGAGGGGTCCGGTCCGCCCAAGCGGTTCTGGAGACTGATGTCGATGCCGAAGACGTCCTGCAGCAGATCCGCGAGCGCCTGGAAGGCCGCTGGGTCGCCGAAATAGTCTTGTTGCAGGGTCAGGCTCTCCGACATGTCGGCGTTCTCACACCCCCGTCGACCCGAACCCGCCGGCGCCCCGCGCCGTGTCTGATGTCTCGCTCACCTCGGCCACACGCGCCTGCGTCACCGGCGCAATCACCATCTGCGCGATCCGCATGCCGCGGGTGATGATAAAATCCTCGTCGCCGAGATTGATGAGGAGCACCTTCACCTCGCCGCGATAATCGCTGTCGATGGTGCCGGGCGTGTTGAGGCAGGTGATGCCGTTCTTGAAGGCAAGCCCCGAACGTGGGCGGATCTGTGCTTCGAAACCGACGGGGACCTCGAAGACGAAACCGGTGGGCACCAATGCACGGCGACCCGGCGAAAGCACCATCGGCTCATCCGCCGCAACGGCGGCCCTCAAATCCATGCCCGCAGCGCCTGATGTCTCGTAACCTGGCAGGTCGAGCCCCTCGCCATGCGGCAGGCGCTTCAGATTGAGGACGGGGCCAAGCACGTCGGAGCGATTGGAGGACATGGGCGCATTCCTTTGTTTCTCGCGCTCAATTGCATATTGGCCGTCGAAACGCTAGATAACCGCCGACCAAAAGGAATTCCTGAGATTATGGCTGAAACCCTCGCAGAGGCGGTCTCCCGCCGCCGCACCTTTGCTATTATCGCCCACCCGGACGCCGGCAAGACGACGCTCACCGAAAAGCTGCTGCTGTTCGGCGGCGCCATTCAGCTGGCCGGTGAAGTGAAAGCCAAGAAGGATCGCATCCAGACCCGGTCGGACTGGATGAAGATCGAGCGCGAGCGCGGCATCTCGGTCGTGACCTCGGTGATGACCTTCGAATATGAAGGCAATGTCTTCAACATCCTCGATACGCCCGGCCACGAAGACTTCGCCGACGACACCTACCGCACGCTGACCGCCGTCGATGCCGCCGTCATGGTCATCGACGCCGCCAAGGGTATCGAGCCGCGCACGCTGAAGCTCTTCGAAGTCTGCCGCATGCGCGACATCCCGATCATCACCTTCGTCAACAAGATGGACCGCGAAAGCCGGGATATCTTCGAGATCCTTGACGAGGTCGAAGAGAAGCTGGCGCTGGATACCGCTCCGATCACCTGGCCCGTCGGTCGCTCCAAGAGCTTCTGCGGTTCGTACAATCTGGTCGAAAACACCTTCCGTGGCTCCGACAAGCAGGTCGAGGCACTCGCCGTCAACAGCCCGAAGAACGTCGCGGAAAACCTGCCGGAAAACGAACGCGCCACCTTCATCGACGAGCTGGAACTGGCGCAGGAAGCCTGCAAGCCCTTCGATCACCAGGCCTTCCTCGAAGGCCACATGACGCCTGTCTTCTTCGGCTCGGCGCTGCGCAATTTCGGCGTGCGCGACCTGATCAATGCTCTCGGCGATTTCGCCCCGCCACCGCGCGACCAGGTGGCCGATGTCAGAACGGTGCATGCCTCGGAAGAAAAGATGACGGCCTTCGTCTTCAAGATCCAGGCCAACATGGACCCGAACCATCGCGACCGCATCGCCTTTGCCCGCATCTGCTCCGGCAAGCTGGAACGCGGCATGAAGGCCAAACTCGCCCGCACCGGCAAGCTGATGGGTCTCACCGCCCCGCAATTCTTCTTCGCTTCGCAGCGCCAGCTGGCCGATACCGCCTTTGCCGGCGATGTCGTCGGCATCCCCAACCACGGGACGCTGCGCATCGGTGATACGCTGACCGAAGGCGAAAACCTCGTCTTCCAGGGCGTGCCGAACTTCTCGCCGGAGATCCTGCGCCGAGTGCGACTGGAAGATGCGATGAAGGCGAAGAAGCTGAAGGAAGCCCTGCAGCAGATGGCCGAAGAAGGCGTCGTGCAGCTCTTCTCGCCGGAAGACGGATCGCCCGCCATCGTCGGCGTCGTCGGCGCCCTGCAGCTCGATGTCTTGAAGGAACGCCTGCAGGGCGAATACACCCTGCCGGTCTCGTTCGAAATGTCGCGCTTCTCGGTCTGCCGCTGGATTTCGGCCGAGAACAAGGACGATCTGGAAAAGTTCATGACCCAGCGTCGCGGCGATATCTGCCGGGACCTCGACGGCGACCCCGTCTTCATGGCCCAGGACCAGTTCTCGCTGCGTTACGAAGCCGAGCGTTATCCGGCGATCAAGATGGTCGCCATCAAGGAATATCACGTCGCCAAGGCGGCGTGAGGTAATTCTGGTAGGCCGGGCGGTATCAAAGGCCTGCCCGGCGTTCTCGCATTACCGTCCGCCGCGCGCGACGATCCGCAAGCGGTTCTCGGCGTCGACGGCCACCGTCAGTGCTTCATAACTCGCAATGGTCGGGTGGTCCGTGCCTAAGGGATTGCGATGCGTTGCCGTGATCACGGCAACCTGCGCGCCGGCCGCCTCTCCTGCCTGAACGCCGGCAAGCACGTCCTCGAACACAAGGCATTGCGCCGGATCGACCCCAAGCCGTTCTGCACCGAGGCGATAACCGGCCGGATCGGGCTTGCCGATCTTCACATCCTCCGCCGTCACGATCTGAGCGGGGAAGGGCAGGCCCGCCGCGCCAATCCGCGCGCGCGCCAGGGCTGCTGGCGCTGAGGTCACGATCGCCCAGCATTCCGACGGCAGGCTTGAGAGGAAGGCAATGGCGCCGGGAAGGGCCACAACTCCGTCTAGATCCTCGCTTTCCCCGCGCTCGACCTCCAGCGCTTCCACCAAGGGGTCGACACCCGGCAGGTTCAGCCCCCGGATCGTATCGATCCCTCGTCTGCCATGCATGGTCGGCAGAAAGGCCTCGACGTCGAGGCCGTGTTTGGCGGCCCAACGGCCCCAGACCCGCTCGGTGGAGGCGGTGGAATCCAGCAGCGTTCCATCCATGTCGAAGAGAAAGCCTTTGAAAGGTTGATCGAATAGGCGCTCGGGGGAGTGATGCAAGAGCAGGGTCCTCGTTCTGTCGCGTCGATCCTTCCCTAGCCTTTGAGCGCACCGGCGGCAAACATTTATCCGGGCTAGGGCCGCAGATTGAGGTGACACGGCGTCGGCTCTCGCCTAGAGCCGTTC